>ENA-OROK01001977-OROK01001977.1-human-gut-metagenome-genome-assembly--contig:-NODE-1977-length-18555-cov-5.054054_pt1 | contig 18555 bp, 13 predicted proteins | sample MGYA00242127_ERZ509046 | MGnify/ENA primary metagenome ERZ509046 (study PRJEB26280, sample SAMEA2338728) | human gut metagenome | biome: human gut; feature: human-associated habitat; material: faeces... | reverse complement strand
AAAGAAAAGTAGATCACATTCTTTTTATGTGTCTACTTTTACTTTATCACTTCAATTCTTTAAGAGAATTGTTCTTTTTTTGAATTGTATATTAATTTATAAATTAACAACAAGGTAAAAATTTCATAGAGTTAAAAACTCTACGAAAGGATATTTTAAGTTTATATTTTTAATTTATGTATTCAGTTTATCACATAATGAGGTAATTTTAAAGAGAATAATTTGTTTTTTATAGTCAGAATTCTCGTCAATTTTAAAAGTCACAACCTCAGTATTTATAAGCATTTGAGGGTAATTATTATAGTCAAAAAATCAAATGATTTCTAGTCAAAATTGTGGTCAAATTGGTTTCTAGCCCAGTATTCACCGTTTGTTTTCGTAGAGTTTTTAACTCTATGAAAGCGTGTTTTGGCTAGGAGCAGGAATGAAAAGGAAAATAAAAATATTTATAGTACTAGTAAGTATCTTATCTATGGGAATAGTTTTCGTTAGAACGCATGATTTTAAAGATAAGAATGATATAGCAGTTTTTATTGATGAGGAAAAGAAGGATGAAATACCTCTTAAAGATACTTATGTTTTTGATAAAGCTATTTGTGATGATGAGGTATCAGTTAGTTGGAATTATAAGACTTGGGGATTAAATATAAATAACCTTAAGAAAAAAGTTAAGTGTAATTTATATTTTATTAGTGATCCTATAGGTGATAAGATTAAAACATCTTTAGATACTAGTGGGAAGTGTCCAATAGTAAATGCTGATGGCTCTGTAAATGTTACTGGTGTTGAGAAAGAAAATTCATTAGTGTGTAGTGCACCCGATAATTATGGAACAAGCTATTATTATCGTGGTAATGTTTCTAACAATTATGTTTATTTTGCTAACTTTTATTGGCGAATAGTTCGTATTAATGGTGACGGTTCAATAAGAATAATTTATGATGGAACAGTTGCTCATGCAAATGGCGAAGCAAGTAATGATAGAATAATTGGAACCAGTGCTTTTAATGAAAAAACAGATGATAATGCGTATGTCGGTTATATGTATGGAACTCCTGGTTCTGCAACCTATGAAGAAACTCATGCTAATATAAATGATTCCACGATAAAAAAATATGTGGATAACTGGTATGAGGGTAATTTAAAAGGGACTAATTTTGAAGAAAATTTGGCTGATAATTTGTTTTGCAATGATAGAAGAATTAGCGATTATAATTCTGAGGGTAGATCCCAATTGGGTTATGGGAAAAATTACACTGTTTATGCTGGTGCTTACGGGCCGTGGTCAGCACCTCAAGGAACAAATAATGCTTTAATTGATTTGTATTGTCATCAAATTAACGATAGTTTTACCGTTAGTGATAAAACTTATGGCAATGGTAATCTAAAATATGCTATAGCGTTGTTAACTAAGCGAGAAACTATTTTAGCAGGAAGCTATAGTCAGGATAATGTAAAATTTTATTTATATAATAATTATTATTTGTGGACTTTGACGCCAGATAGTTATTCATCTGATCATTCTATAATCCGTCCTCAAGAAAAAAATGGTCGAACGGCTTCAACCGCAATTTCTAATGATGTCGAAGTTGGTGTAAAACCTGTTATTAATTTAAAAGCTGGTTCTTTAAAACAAGGTGATGGAACTATAAATAATCCATATCGGATTAATTAAGAAAAAGGCTGTTATTCTGGGGAATGATGGCTTTTTTTTGGATGATTTTTGACTTTAAGAGCTTTTAAAAATCTAAAAATTATGTTAATCTAGTAAGAGGTGATTAAAATGGTAAAATATGATGAATCAAGCATCAAGATTTTAGAAGGCCTAGAGGCTGTAAGAAAAAGACCGGGTATGTATATAGGCTCAACTGATAAAAGAGGATTACATCATTTAGTCTGGGAGATTGTTGATAATGCTATCGATGAAGCTATCAATGGTTATGGGGATTATGTTAAAATATCTTTAAATAAAGATGGCTCGGTAACGGTAAGCGACCGTGGTCGTGGGGTCCCAATTGGGATGCATGAATCCGGCAAATCTACTCCGGAAGTTATCTACACCGTATTACATGCTGGTGGTAAATTTAGTGAAGCTGGTTATAAAGTATCTGGTGGGTTGCACGGCGTTGGTGCTTCTGTTGTTAATGCCTTATCCAAAAGAATGGATGTTACTATCTATCGTGATGGGGTTATTTCTAATATTCGCTTTAAAGATGGGGGAAAATTAGATGTCCCTCTACATACAATAGGAAGTACTAATAAAACAGGAACAACTGTTACTTTCTTACCTGATGAAGAGATATTTAAATCGACACAATTTTCTTTTACGACTATTGCGGAAAGAATGCAGGAGTCTGCTTTTTTACTTAGTGGAATAACTATTGAAGTTATTGATGAAGTGGATAATAAGGATGTTAAGTATCATTATGAGAATGGATTAGTATCATTTATTGATTATATGAATGAGAATAAGACTCCTTTACATAAAGTTATTAATTTTAAAGGTATGAAGAATGGGATTGAAGTAGATGTGGCTATGCAATATACTTCATCCTATCAAGAAGAAATTTTATCATTTGTTAATAATGTTAAAACGGGTGATGGTGGTTCTCATGAAGTTGGGTTTAAGACGGCTATTACGAAAGTATTTAATGACTATGCGAAACAGAATAATATTTTTAAGGGAAAAGATAATGTTTTAGATGGTAGTGATGTTAGAGAAGGTTTAACTGCTGTTATTAATTTAAAGATTCCGGAAGAGTTATTGCAATTTGAAGGACAGACTAAGGGAAAACTTGGAACACCTGAGGCAAGAGTAGCTACTAATGATGTGGTTTATGAGAATTTACAATTCTTTTTAGAAGAGAATAAGGAAGTTGCTCTTACAATATTAGAGAAAGCTCAGAAGAGTAAGGTTGCGAGGGAAGCGGCTAGAAAAGCCAGAGAAGAAGCAAGAAATGGCAAGAAAAATAGTAAACAAGAGAAAAATTTATCGGGTAAACTAGCTCCTGCTCAGAGTAAGAATCCTAAGATTAATGAATTATTCTTAGTTGAGGGAGATTCCGCCGGAGGTTCTGCTAAAGGGGGAAGAGACCGTAAATTTCAAGCTATTTTGCCGTTAAGGGGTAAAGTTTTAAATACGGCGAAAGCTAGTATGGATGATATTTATAAGAATGAAGAAATTAATACCCTTATTTATACTATTGGAGCTGGAGTGGGAGCTAACTTTGATGCTAGTGAATCTAATTATGATAAAGTAATTATTATGACGGATGCTGATGTTGATGGGGCGCATATTCAGATTTTACTTTTAACATTCTTTTATCATTATATGCGAGGACTTATTGAAGCTGGTAAACTTTATATTGCTCTTCCTCCTTTGTATAAATTAGACTATGGGAAGAATAAACAAATCTATGCTTATAGTGATGATGAATTAAATGAAATTAAGAATAATAATACAGGTAAGTATACAATTCAAAGATATAAGGGTTTAGGTGAAATGAATCCGGAACAACTTTGGGAGACTACTATGAATCCGGAGACGAGAGCTTTAATTAGAGTTAATATTAACGATGCGGCCTTAGCTCAAAAACGAGTAGAAGTTTTAATGGGGGATAAGGTTGAACCAAGAAAAGAGTGGATTGATGAGAATGTTGAATTCACTTTAGAAGACGATTATAGAGGGTGATTATATGCAAAATGATACAGTAAAAAAAATTCAAGAGTATGCTTTAGAAGAAATAATGGGTCTTCGATTTGGGGCTTATGCGAAAGAGATTATTCAAGACCGTGCGATTCCCGATGTTCGTGATGGTTTAAAACCGGTTCAAAGAAGAATTTTATATGATATGTATATTAATCATAACGATGCTCTTCATCCTTTTATGAAGTGTGCGAAGACTGTTGGCGATGTTTTGGGTAAATTTCATCCTCATGGCGATTCTTCTGTTTATGATGCGATGGTACGTATGTCACAGTGGTGGAAACAATCTGTTCCTTTGATTGATATTCATGGAAATAATGGTTCGATTGATGGGGATGGTCCTGCGGCTTACCGTTATACCGAGGCTAGACTTTCCAAAGTGGCTAATGAACTTTTAAAAGATTTAGATAAGGGTACGGTGGAATGGGCACCAAATTTCGATGATACGTTACTGGAACCAACGGTGTTACCAGCTAAATTTCCTGCTCTTTTAGTTAATGGTACCAATGGTATTTCAGCTGGTTATGCCACTAATATTCCTCCTCATAACTTAGGGGAAATTATTGATGCTACCATCAAAAGAATTGACAGTCCTAATTGTCGTTTAGAAACCATTTTAGATATTGTTAAAGGACCAGATTTTCCAACCGGTGGTATTTGTATGGGAAAAAATGGGATAATTGATGCTTTCTCTACTGGTCGTGGACGCGTTATTGTTCGCAGTAAATATGAAATAGTTAAGAATAAAGGTAAAGAACAAATTATCATAACTGAGATTCCTTTTGAAGTTAATAAAGCGATGATGGTAGCCAAGATTGATGCTATTCGGATTGACAAAAAAATTGATGGTATTGCCGAAGTTCGTGATGAAACTGACCGTACGGGTATTCGTATTGCTATTGACTTAAAAGCTAATGCGAATAGTGATTTAATTATTAATTATTTACTTAAAAATACCGATTTACAAGTATCTTATAATTATAATATGGTAGCTATTGTTAATAAACGACCAATGACTTTAGGAATCTTACCTTTACTTGATGCTTATATTGCTCATCAAAAAGAGGTTATTACTAGACGTAGTAAATTTGATTTAGAAGCTTATAAGAAGAGATTAAATATCGTTGATGGCTTTTTAAAGATGATGGATATTTTAGATGCTGTCATTAAGACTATTCGGGCATCGAAGAATAAGACGGATGCTAAAGATAACCTAGTTAAAGAGTTTGGTTTTAATAACGAGCAAGCCGAAGCAATTGTTGTATTACAATTATATCGTTTAACAAATACTGATGTCTTAGCATTACAAGAAGAACATGATAATCTAGTTAAGTATATAAAAGCTTTAGAGCTTATCTTAAGTAATGAAGAAAAGTTAAAAGAAGTTATGAAGTATGAATTAAAGAAGATAAAAAAAGATTATCCAATCCCAAGAAAAACAGAGATTGTTGATGAAATTGTCGATATTAAGTTAGATACGACTGACTTAATTACGAAAGAAAATGTCATGGTAGCGTTATCTAACGAAGGGTATATTAAGAGAGTTTCGATGAAGAGTTATACTTCAAGTAATGGGGATGAGACTACTTTAAAACCGGGAGATTATTTAAAATATCTTTTTGAGGTATCAACTTTAGATAACTTAGTTATATTTACAAACTTAGGGCAATATTTATATGTCCCTGTGCATACTATTTATGAGGGTAAATGGAAAGAATTAGGTAAACATATTAATAACTTAGTGACGGGGTTAGCAGAATCAGAATATATAGTAGGAGCTTTCATCTTAAAGAATCCTGAAGAAAAGATTACTTTTGTAACGAAGAATGGTTTGGTTAAACAATCAATACTAAATGACTTTGTAGTATCTCGTTATTCGAAAGCGATGTTGGCTTTCAAGTTAAAAGATGATTATGAAGTTATTAGTGTTAATCTCTCAACGCCAAGAACGATTCTTGTAAGTGCTTCTGGGTACTATGTTAATATTGATACGGAAGAGATTCCGGTTGTCGGACCTCGGGCATCAGGAGTCAAGGGAATGAATCTTAAAGATGATTATCTAGTAGCGGGTCTATCCTTAGAGACGCAAGAATACTTAAGTATTTTCACTAATAATAAGACGGCTAAGAGAATTAAAGTATCCGATTTAGAAAGGCATAATCGAGCTAAGAAGGGTAGTATTTTAATTAAGAAAGTAAAATCTTTTGACTATAAGATTATTAAAGCCTTACTTACTTATGGCAAAGACTTATTATTCTTAAAGAGTGATAGTGAAATCACAGAGATAAAGAATGCTGATATATCTATCTTAGACTTAAAGTCTACGGGAGGAAATATTAGTAAGTATAAAATAGATGATGTTTTTATGAGTACGATTAGAGAAAGTAGTCTAAAGAAGAAAGAATCCAAAGAGGAAAAGAATCTAGAGGATAATTCTTTAGAGAAAGAGACTTTAAAGGAAGAAGAAACATCTAAAGATAATGAGACTAATCAAGAAGAACAATTGGATTTCTTTGAGGAGTTTAAAATCTAGGAAATAAAATCACTTACGGAAGAATAAAATCTAGTAGGTGATTTTTTATGGATAAAAAAGAAGCTTTTAAAGAATTTTTAAAAAAATATCCGCAGATTACGGAATATTTAAAGAATAATAAAGACTCTTCAATACAGAAGCTTTATGAGATATATGATATTTATGGAGAAGATAAAAGTGCTTGGAGTCCGTATCTTTCTAGTACGAAGAATACTACAGATTATAATGGTCTTAAAGACTTAGTTAAGAATATAGATATAGATAGTCTACAAGAACATATTAAGACTGCTCAGAAAGCTTTGGGCTTTATAGAAGAATTAACTACTAAAGGAGCTAATAATGTTAGTAGTATACCTAAGGGACCAAAGAGTCCGAGACCACTAGATAAGTTCTTTGGAGATTAAGATGGAATTAGAATTGCAATATAAGATAAAGAATACAAAGAATTATTATAATTATTTGAAAGAGAATTCTTATTATATTAAAAGACTTAATAGAAATTCCAAAGAATTTAGTAGTTTTGATAACTTTGTTAAAGATAAGTATGGTCTAAGAGTTAGTGATAAGATTAGTAAGACTATTGATAATATTGATTTGATTAATACGTTGTTAAAAGCTATTAAATAGATTGACTTTTAAGGAATAATTATCTATTATATTGGTACTAAAGAGGAATAAATATGAAGAATAAACTTATTGTTGATAATGAATTAAAGAAATTAGAAAATGATTTATATATAGAAAATTTAAAGAAGAAAGAAAAGGAATTGTCTTTAAGATTAGAGAATCTAAAGAGGGGGAAGGATGATTCCTCATATAAGGAATTACTAGGAAAAATAAGTTCTAGTAAGAATTATTTATTGGGATTGTTATTCTTAAGGAAGAGTATAAAAGAGTCTTTAAAAAAGATAGAGTCTAATTATTATTCTCTTTTAGAAGGGGAAAGAAAAAGATTGGTTACATCTTTAGAAAAGGATTTAGAAATTAATAGATGGGAAATAGATAATAAACATTTAGAGTATAGAAAGCTTTTAGATGAAAAGGATAAGTATGCTTTAAAGATAGATAAAAGACGGAAAGAATTGGAAGAAATTCTTTGGGAAGTAAGACAACAAAGAGAAGAGTATCCCCAAGAAAAGTTTGTTAATGAGTTGATTAAAGTCTTTAGAAATAATGATTTTGGGAAAATGTATGATTCGCGGAATGAGGATTTAGGCTATTCTTTGGGACAAATCTTCATTATTAAGTATGCTCTTACTAATTTAGTTAGATACTTAGATAAAGAAGATATTACATTAAGTATGGCAAGTCAATTAAGGTTATTAAAAGAATATAATTTTAAGGAACAGAAAAAAAGTTTATCTGGTAATGACTTTATAAATAACTTAAGGATGGGAAATGTTTTTAATTGTAGTTTAGATTATCCTGTCTTATCTTATAAAGAGTCTTTAAGACTTTATAAACAAGTTTGTAAGACTTTTCATCTTCCAAGAATAATTGTTTGTCGGGTAAGAAAGAAATTATAGTTTGTCAAGAACTATTTTTTTTGATATAATTAATTTGTTTGTAGTCGCTTGTATTTAAAATTATTATTATTAAAGGAAGTAGATAAAATATGAGTAAAATTAAAATATTTGGACTAGGTGGTCTTAGTGAAACTGGGAAGAATACCTATGTCGTAGAGGTTGATAATTCAATCTTTATCTTAGATTGTGGACTTAAGTTTGCCACGGAAAATTTATATGGAATAGATTATATTATTCCAGATTTTGATTATTTAGTGAAAAATAAAAAGAAGATTAGAGGATTATTCTTAACACATGGACATTATGAGAATATGGGTGCTACAAATGATTTGATAAGATTAATTCCTAATTTGAAAGTTTATTGTACAAAGTTTACGAAGTATGTTTTAGAAAGTGATGGGGTGAATCCTAATAACTTAATAGAGATTGAACCTCATAAGAAGTTGAATTTTAGAGATGTTAGTATTTTTCCTATTAGTGTATCACATTCAACTCCGGATGCTGTTATGTATGTAATTAATACTAAAGATGGGGCGATTTGCTATACGGGGGATTTTATTATTGATCCTTTGATGCGAGGAGCTTATGATATGGATTTAGGGAAGATTGCTTATGTTGGAAAGAAGGGTGTTTTAGCACTTTTACAAGAGTCATCTTTTTCGGAAAAAGTTGGGCATACATCTCCTAATCACAGGTTAGTGGGAGTATTTAAAGAGGCTATTAGACATACGAAAGATAGATTGATGTTCTTAGTTTTACCAACCCATCTTTATACTATTCAAGAAATATTTGAGGCAGCTCGTAATACACATCGTAAGATTGTCGTTATGGGTAAACAATTACAAAATTTAATTGAGATGTCTTTGAAAGAAAATTATTTAACTATTCAAGAAGGATTACTGGGGGACTTATCTAATATTAATGATAAAGATGCGATTATCTTGATGGCTGATAGTAAACAAAATCCTTATGCTTGTATTAGTAAAGTATTAAATGGTTATGATAAGTTTATTCATTTAAAACCAACAGATACGGTTGTCTTTGCAGAACCAAGATATGATGAGAATGAAAAATTATTAGTTAAAATTGAAAATGACTTAGCGATGCATGGTTGTGAGATTGTTTCAATTCCGAAAGGAAAGACTATATTGCATCATGCTTCGAAAGAAGATTTGATGTTAATGATAAAATTATTAAATCCTAAGTATTATATGCCGGTTAAGGGTGAGTATCGTTATATGGTTAATAATGCTAATTTGGCTAGTGATTTAGGTATTCCGGCGGAAAATATTCTTCTAAAGCAGAATGGGGATATTGTGGAGATTAATAATGGGGTTTTACAAGATAATTTTAAAGCAATGAAGATTAATGATGTCTTAATAGATGGTAAGAGTAATGATGATGTTGGCGATTTAGTTATTAAGGATCGTCAGATGTTAAGTGAAAATGGAATTGTTTTGATTTCAGCTACTATTTCCAAAAAGACTAGAGAAGTTTTAGTGGGACCGGAAGTAACAACTAGAGGATTTATCTATATTAAAGATAGTAAAGAAATGATTAATGAGATAAAGAATATTTCTTTAGATGTTATTACGAGAAATATTACGGATCGTTATGTTGATTATACTACTATTAAAACGGAAATTAGAGAAGAATTAGGTAAGTATTTATATAGTGAGACAGAATGTAAACCAATGATTATTGCTGTTATTCAAGAAGTATAAAAGAAGTTTCTAAGACTTCTTTTTTTACGGGTATTAGTTCTAGAAAATAAAGATTATATCTTCTAAAGAAGTAACTCAACTTAAAGTTTAGTTGATTCAACTAAGAAGTTATTTAAAAAAGATAATTTTTTAGATAAGGTGTTTTTGGGTGATAAATTTATGCAAAGAAAGAAAAATATTATGATTATGATAATTAGTATTTTAATGATAAGTATTATTGGGTTTACTTTTTATCATTATCAAAGTTTAAAGAAGAAAGAAAATTTAAGTTTAAAGACATCTTTAGTAACTAAACAAAATGAGATAAGTAAGTCTTTAAAGACTACGGGATATACTATTGATAATCCTGAGATTATATTAGATCCTTATGAAGCTTCTCCTTTAACTGCTTTAGTGCTTTTTGAAACTGAGGAAGAAGTAAGTCCGAAAGTTATTATTAAGGGGAAAGATAAGTCTACTACTTTTACGATGGATTTTACTAAGAATAAGAAACATTATTTACCTATTTATGGGTTATATCCAGATTATAATAATAAAGTAGAGATTAATTATACTTTAAAGAATGGTAAGAAAGTAATTAAAGAGATGGAAATTAAAACGGGGGCCTTACCTGATGATTTTATTTTACCTACTAGTGTTAAGAAAGATAGTAGTAAATTAAGTAATGATTTATATTTTTTTACTCCTTCTAGTAAAGGGTATACTTGTGCTTATGATGTTAATGGGGATGTTCGTTGGTATTTATCTAATAATGCTGTTTGGGATAATACTAGACTTAAAAATGGGCATATGATGGTTAGTACAGAAAGACTAGTTAATAGTCCATATTATATGACAGGTTTATATGAAATAGATCTTTTAGGTCATATTTATAATGAATACTCTTTAAAAGGGGGATATCATCATGATTATTTTGAACTACCGAATGGTAATTTATTAGTGGCTAGTGATGATTTTAATAATGATAAAGGGACAGTAGAAGATTATATAGTTGAACTTGATAGGACTACTGGGAAAATTGTTAAATCTTGGGATTTAAAAGATGTCCTAAAAATGGAAGATGGTAAAAGTGAAAACTGGAGTGCTTATGATTGGTTTCATAACAATTCAGTTTGGTATGATGATGCTACTAATAGTATAACTTTATCGGGAAGGCATCAAGATGCGGTTATTAATATCGATTATCAAACAGGTAAATTAAATTGGATTATTGGTGATTCTAATAATTGGAGTAGTGAATATCAAAAGTATTTCTTTACTCCGGTGGGTAAAGACTTTGAATGGCAATGGTCTCAACATGCCGCAATGATTACTCCTGAAGGATATGTCTTTATTTTTGATAATGGTAATAATAAGAGTAAAGATAGTACTAAATATGTTGAAGCTTCCAATAGTTATTCGCGGGGAGTTATGTATAAAATTAATACTACTAATATGACTATTGAACAAGTATATGAATATGGAAAAGAACGAGGGAGTAGTTTTTATTCACCTTATATAAGTGATGTTGATTACTTAGGGGTAAATCATTATTTAGTTCATTCTGGAGGAATAGTATATGTTGATGGGAAAAATTCTAATCAACCAGCTGGTTTTTCTTCTAATACCACTCTAAAGAGCGATACCGTAGAACTTTTAAATAATAAAGTAATCTTTGAGATTGTTTTACCTACTAATAATTATCGAGTAGAAAAGCAAAGTCTTTATACGGGGGATGATTATAATAATTCTTTAGGTAAAAGATTAGGGAGTTTAGGAGAAACTAAGGTAAGTAAAAAAGATAATAAATTAATTAAAACTATTAAAGCCGATGATGATTATAATAATCGTAATATTACTTTAACTAATGAAGAAGATCGCTTAGCATTAAGTGGAAAGTTTAAGAAAGGGGAAAGTGTTAGTTTTATCTTAAGAAAAGGGTTAACCAATTATTATTATGATCAAGTGATAAGTAAAAAGCCATATACAGCGTTGTGTGTAGATATTTTTACAGAAGAAGAAACTAATGAGGGAATTAATATTACAAGATATATAAATAAAGAAGGTTTATCAGGGAAGTATTATCTTTATATAAAAATAAATGATAAGATATATGATACTATGAAGTATTTAGATATTTAAAAGAGAAGCTGAGGTTAAGTTACTTCAGTTTTTTTTAGAAAAGTATTATCTAAATATTTATAAAATTAATTATAGACAAAATAAAAATTTAATGATACGATGCCTTTATAAGCTGATAACTTTAGAATATATTCTATAATTAGATAGCTTAAGAGGTGATATTAATGGTGTATATAATGATTGCCCTAGGACTTATTATTATTCTTTTGATAATATTACTTTTAAGGAATAAAAAGAGCGATAATACGGATATAGTAGAGAGATTAGGTAAACTGGAGACTAATTTAACTAAAGATATATTAGAGTTTAAATATGGGTTAAGTAAAGATATTAGTAGTGATTTTAAGGTACTTAATGATGATATTAGAAATAGTTTGATTAGAATAAATGAGAAAGTTAATCTTAATTTAGATGAGAATTTTAATAAGACTAATAAGACTTTTAATAATATATTAGAAAGATTAAGTAAGATAGATGAGGCTCAAAAGAGAATAGATAATCTTAGTAGTGATATTGTTTCTTTACAGGGAATATTAACGGATAAAAAGACTAGGGGTATCTATGGAGAGGTTAGTCTTAATTATATATTAAGTAGTATATTTGGGGAAGGTAATAAAGATATATATAAACTACAGTATACTTTGCCGAATGGCTATATAGCTGATTCGATTATTTTTGCTCCGGAACCTTTAGGGCATATCTGTATAGATAGTAAGTTTCCGTTAGAGAATTATCAGAGGATGGTGGACAAGAGTCTTAGTATGGACTTAAGGAATAGTTATGCTAAAGCTTTTAAAAATGATGTTAAGAAACATATAGATGCTATTAGACAAAAATATATCATAAGAGGGGTTACTTCTAGTCAAGCAATTATGTTTTTACCTGCGGAGGCAATATTTGCTGAGATTAATGCCTATTATCCGGAGTTAGTTGGTTATGCATATGATGCGAATGTCTTTATAGCTAGTCCCACTACGTTAGTTAGTACGTTAACAACGATAAGTATGATTTTACAGAATATGAAAAGAGATAAGTATGCTAAAGTTATAGCGGAGAATCTTAACTTACTTAGTGATGAATTTAATAAATATCGAGTTCGTTGGGATAAGTTAAGTAGGAGTATTGAGACGGTTTCTAAAGACGTTAAAGATATTAATATAACGACGACGAAGATTACGAAACGTTTTCAGGCTATTAATGGGGTGTCATTAGAGGAGATTACAGATGAAGAAGATTAATAAATTATTAGATAAGCATTATATTATGGTGATAGGGATATTTATAGTAGCTCTAGGACTTTTATTACCTCTTTTTATTAATAAGTATCATATAGGTAATGATACGATGTATCACTTAACGACTATTTCTAGTATTAAAGACTTAATTAAAACCAATTTTATGAGTGGGGTAACGGGGAAAATCTTACCGAATATAGGGAATGGTTTTGGTTATGGGAGTAGGCTATTTTATCCACCGATTTTTCATACTTGTACGGCTTATCTTTCTTACTTTTTAGAGACTCTTGGAATAGGGCTTACTACTTGTGTAAAGATATTTTATTTATGTACTTTCTTTTTATCGGGGATAACGATGTATATATGTAGTTATCGGTATACTAACGATAAATCTTTAAGTTTTATAGCTAGTGTTATCTATTTAGCTAGTAGTTATCATTTGAGTGAGATATATGTAAGAGATGCTCAAGCGGAGAGTTTGTTATTTATCTTTTTACCTCTTATTATCTTAAGTATTAAAGAGCTTTTAGAGGGGCATAAGAAGTGGTTTTATCCTTGTTTTATTATTGGTTATGTTGGGGGAATATTATCGCATTTTACAATGATGATTTATGTAACTATATTTCTGGGGATTACGATGTTAATTCTACATAAGAAGGTATTTACTAAAGAGTTTATAATACCTTTTATTAAGGGATGTATCTTAGTCTTATTATTATCTTTATTTTTCTTTGAGCCTTTATTTGAACATAAACTTCTAGGGAATTATATGGTCTATAAGAAATGGGTAATGTCTTTAGGAGTATGGCATACGACTTTATGGGGAATGGAATATATCTTACCAATAGATAGTTCTGGGATATATTTTTATTTTTCGATAGTAGTTATAGTCTTAATGATTTATTTACTTCTAAGGAAAAGAGATATCTTTAGAGAGGATAAATACAAGTTAATTGGGATATTCACATTAATTAGTTTTATAATGTCAACAAGATATAGTCCTTGGAAGATTATGCCTTATAGTTTATTTATGATACAATTTGGGTGGCGATTAGTAACTTTAGTTATTCTAGGATTTAGTTTGATGGCTCCTCTTAGTTTAGAAAAATCTTCAAGACAATTAAAGATTCTTTGTCTAATAGGAATCATTATACCGGGGGTTTTAAGTATTCATTTTGCTAGTGATAATACTTTTAAAGAATTAGATTATTCTTATGGAGTAGGATGGCAAAATGAATATATGCCGGTTAACTTAATTGATCATAAAGAGTATTATGATTCTAGGAGTCATAATGTTATTAATATAGATACTAAAGAAGAAGTAAGGGTTAAAGAAGAGGATTATCCTAAGATTAGTTTTAGTATTAAAGATAATGGGGTTTATGAGTTACCAAGGATATTCTATTACGGATATAGTTTAATAGATGAGAGTAAAGAAAAGATAACTCTAAAAGAAAGTGATAATGGTTTTTTAGAAGCTGATTTAAAGACGGGGGATTATACTTTAGAATTTAAGGGTAGTCTTATTTATAGGGTATGTTCTTTAATATCTTTAGGAACTTTAATAAGTATTATCATTTATTTAATAATTAGAAAAATAAAATCTTATAGAAAAGAAAGTCTATAAGATTTTTTAACTATAAATTTTATCAATACAATCTCTTTTATAAGATAGAGAAGGGTGGACATATAAGTTTAAAGTAATACTGACATTAGAGTGTCCTAAGACTTCAGCTAGAGCTTTAACATCCATATTCTTTTCAATAGCATTAGTAGCGAAGGTATGCCTTAGAGCATGGAATTTATGTTTCTTGATACCCCATTTCTTTAAGTAGAATTGGTATTTATTATAATAAGAACGGGGTTCCATATAATGATAAGAGTTAGTTAAGAAGTAGTTGGAGTCATTAGAAAAGGTATTTAAGTATTCTTGGAGAGGGGTAAGAAGTTTAGTAGCGATAGGGACTATTCTATTGGAATTATTAGTCTTAGGACTATCTAAGACTACTCGAGTTTTAAAGTCATTATGATCTGATTTAACTCTAATAAGAGTATGATTTATATAGATAAGACGATTATTTAGATCAAAGTTTTCTTTCTTAAGAGCACATAATTCACCAATACGGATACCGGTAAATAAAGATAAGGCTATTCCTAGACAGATAGGATTATCACTTATAAGAGTATTATTTTCAAGACGAGTAATTTCATTTCTTTGAAAGACATCTATATTCTTTTTCTTCTTTATAGGAATATCAAAGTCTAAGAGTAAGTGATTATATTTAACTATTTGTTTTAGAATCATTCCTAGTTCGTGGACAGTATTAGTTTCTAAGAAGATAAGTTTAGTATTTAAGTAACTTTCTATGACTTCTTTATCTAAAGAATTAAGTTTATATTCTCCTAGTTCAGGCATAATATGTTTTTTAATCTTATTAGTATAGGTGGCATAAGTAGATAGTTTTACTTTATCTTTTTTATATTCTAACCATCTTATTATATATAAAGAAAATTTATTTCTGCTAACAGTTATTTTTCTTTCTTTTTCACTAATAATTTTTCTTCTTTTGTTTTTAACATCGGTATAAGTTTTACCATATAAATAGCCATAGATAGCTAAGTCTCCGTTGTAGGCTTTAATATAACGGGCTTCATAACGCCCATCTTTTCTTTTGAATATACTTTCTCCTTTTCTTCCCATCATTATCCTCCTTTGTATTTATTATTATCTATTATTTATTATTTATACATAATAATAGAAAATTTTTACGTATTCTCTTATCTTGAGATTATTATAGCATTAAAAAAGAATCTGTAGTATGATAGGTTTACTATTTATAAACAGATTCTAAGTATAAAATATTATAGAGGGGGTATACTAGATAAATTAAGAATTTTCATAGAGTTGCAAACTCTATGAAAGCTAACTTTCGTACCTTATTCTTAACTTATATCATAAATATACCATATCTTTAAGCCTTTTTAAAGGGTATATTTATAGATAAATCATCTTTTTCTAGTCAAATTCCTAGTCAAAGAAATACATATTTTTTCTAGGTGAATACTAGTTTTGTAAAGAGTTTACATTCCAAAAGTAATTATAATTTCTAGTCAGAAATTCTAGTCAAAAGGGGTTTTAACCCAGTATTCACCTAGGATTTTCATAGAGTTTGCAACTCTATGAAAAGTGTAAAGTAATGTAAAGGTATATTATTTTTAATCTTGGGTAGGCTATAAGTGTCGCGTATTATAGCTGGAAATGGATTATATTAATATGAAGAAATTTAATAAAGATAAGTATTTAAAGAAATTAAGATTTAAGAAGTATAAGAGATATTTATATATAGGTATACCTTGTATATTAGTATTATTAATAGGAATATATTTTGCTTATTCAAAATTTAGTGTCTCTAAAGAGGAAGATGTAGTAAGAACTACGGTAGGTGATTTTATCTCTGGAGATGTAGTAATTGGAGCTTATATAGATGGAGAATACTCTAAGAGTATACCTGGTAAGAATGATGGTTATATAGTAGATAAAATAGTCTGTGATAATGATGCTTCTGCTAGTTGGGATAATGATGCTTGGGGAATAGCATTAACTAATTTAACTAAAAGAACTAAATGCAATGTGTATTTTAAGAAACAACCTTCTTTAACGGAGACAATAACTACTGTAATGAGTAATAATCCTAGTATGTTTGCCAGTGATGATGCTGATAAAAATGTAAGATATATAGGGGCTAATCCAAATAATTATGTATACTTTAACTGTAGTGATTATAATAATCCCACAGCTGATACTTGTGAGTTATGGCGTATTATAGGGGTATTTAATAATGTAACTAAGTCTGATGGAACAAAAGAAAATCTGGTTAAGATTATAAGAGATGAGAGTATTGGTAATCATTCATGGGATAATAATAGTGTCAATGATTGGAGTACCGCAACATTACAACAAAACTTGAATAGTGGGACGTATTATACAACGACATTAAAAAATGATACAACCAGAAATGCCATTGAAGAAGTTGTATGGAATTTAGGCGGTACAGATAATCATTATTCTTCAGCAAGTAATGGTTTAGCAAGTCATTGGTATGGTTATGAAAGAGGCACAACCGTATATAGTGGCAGACCAACAAAATGGACCGGTAAAATTGGTTTAATGTATCCAAGTGATTACGGCTATGCAACAAGTGGGGGAACAACTAAAGATAGAGCAGCTTGTCTAGCAAAAGAACTTTTATATTGGGATTCCTCAGAATTTAGTGATTGTAAAGGAAATGATTATTTATTCGATGCAAACAATGGTCAATGGACATTGGCGCCTAGTTCGGCATATGCTTACTATGTGTACGATGTGGGCAGGGGCGGCATTGTCACCCGCGGCAGTGCTAGCTATCCTTATGATGCTGTTCGGCCTGCGCTTTTTCTGAAATCTAATATCCAAGTTGATAAAGGCACAGGAGCAAAAAGCGACCCGTATCGTTTGAAAATGCAGTAAAGTAAATACGGAATGAAGGGCCACTTGCTTGCTCTTAATCAAGCAAGGCCCAGCAGAAAAATAAAGATGAGAAAAATGAAAACGATAGTGAGTACAAGGAAGATAAAATCGAGGGCGTAAGTCCTCGAAGGGGCTTTTAGAGGGCGAAAGCCCTCCGCCAAAATCAGAAAAATTAGGATATTGACATATGCCTATATATAAGTTGCAAAACAAAAAGTCATAAGTAATGGTAAATGATATATACTATTGATGAATTAAAGAAAAATTATTTATTGTAAAGAAGATATAGTTTATAATATAGAGTATGCTCCTTATAGTTTAAGAATACTATATGATAAGGATGATTCTAAAGAGTTTAGAAAGAGTCTATCAGAATGGTTTAAGGGGAGAGGAATACCATCTTTTAGAGATAAGTAAGATTATATTATTATGAATGAAGATAGACATCTAAATAATTTTGGTATTATAAGAGATGTAAATTCTTTAGAATGGATAAGTGTTGCTCTATATTTGATAATGGAGAGAGTCTTAAGATTACTTATGATAATGATGATGAGTATATATTAATTAAGAAGGGAGATTCTTCTATCAAGTTAAACCTTTTAATGAGATAATTAAAGTAGTTAAAGATATTAAGAGAATTGATTTATCTAAGTTAGATGGATTATTAGAGTGATATGATAATCTTCTACATATGTATCAATATATAACAGGTATTTCTGATAATAGAATTAATAAATTATGTATATTATTAAATAGACGAATAAATAATCTTAAAGAATTACAAGGTAAAGGGTACTAGTTACTCTTTTTTAAATGAAATTAAAAATTTCATAGAACTATAAACTCTATGAAAGGATATTTCTAAGACTAATTATTACTTTCTAATAAGATTTTACCATATATTAAATGGTATTTAAAGAGAAATAATTATCTTTTATAGTCAAAATCATAGTCAAAGAAATATTACTTTTTTTAGATAAATACTGGGATTAAAAAGGATTATTCTAGTCAGAAGAATAAATAATTTCTAGTCAAAATTATGGTCAAATGCTCTTTTAACCCAGTATTCACCTAAGGTTTTCATAGAGTTTATAGCTCTATGAAAAGGAATATATAGGATAAAAGGTGTGTATGGTTAGATTTAATAAAGATAAGTATTTAAAGAAATTAAGATTTAAGAAGTATAAGAGATACTTATAT
>ENA-OROK01001958-OROK01001958.1-human-gut-metagenome-genome-assembly--contig:-NODE-1958-length-18699-cov-3.302939_pt1 | contig 18699 bp, 19 predicted proteins | sample MGYA00242127_ERZ509046 | MGnify/ENA primary metagenome ERZ509046 (study PRJEB26280, sample SAMEA2338728) | human gut metagenome | biome: human gut; feature: human-associated habitat; material: faeces... | reverse complement strand
CCGGGCCTGTTTTGGCGAGAAGCCGAGCCGGATGAGCTGTTCCAGGGTTGCCGTGTTGGGATCGAAAGTGAAAAGCGAGTCGCGCCGGGGTTCCCGGCTTTTGCCGGATTGGGGCGATTTGCCGGATGAAAAAACCTTTTCGGCGAAATTATCTGAAATTCCTGTATGTATGTTTGCCTGCACCGAATCGAGTACGCGGTCGCTGTAGAGCGTGAAACTCTTTTCGAAGCGGGGCTTTCCCAGGCGAGCGAACAACAGGCAAAGTGCCACGAGCAGGGGTAATAACAACAAAACCCGCTTTCGTTCCCTGCGCGAAAACGAGAACAGGGAACGAAGCAGGTCTTGGATGCGTGAGCGTAACACGGGTTTGCAGCTCTATGGTATAAAGAACAGTGCATCTGACCCAGTTCCACATTCAATACGATTTTACTCATATCAAATCATGCAGTCATTACAACAGTGCATTTGGGGGACGCACTGCTCAGGTAAAGACATGGCAATTTCGTCACCACAATGAAGCGGTGAAAGATTTGATATGGGATTTATGTCGTAAAGAATGTGGATTACAAATATAAGTAAATAAATAGCGAAACCGCGACTTATTCCCTTTCGCGGATCGAATTTTTATAGGAGGGCGGTACGGTACGTTGGGTTGCAGGGATTACTCCTCTTCGTCCGAATAGGAGAGATCGCCCATCAGCGCATCAATCTCCCGCCGTTCACGTTTGGTGGGACGCCCCATACCACGGTCGCGCTGGACGAAGATGGTTTCACGCGGCACGTTCAGTTTATTTAGCTCTTCCGGAGGCGTGATGTCCTCCATGTATTCCGGGACGTTTTTGGCGCCTTGGCGGCTCGATACGAGGGCAAGGACGCGAAACGAGTAGGTGACGAGTGTTTTGCGGACGGTCACGGTGTCTCCGGGCTTGAGGAATGCGAGGTAAACCGCAAGGTTAGCCTGCGCGCCGGAGTGGGGCTGCACGTTGGCGTAGCCGCACCCGAAGAGCTTCTTCGCGCGGTCTATGGCCAGATTCTCGGCGATGTCCACGTATTCGCAGCCGCCGTAGTAGCGGTGTCCCGGATAGCCCTCAGCGTACTTGTGGGTCAGGCAGCTTCCCTGAGCCTGGCGCACGGCGGGGGAAACGAAGTTTTCGGAGGCGATGAGTTCCAGTTTGCTGATCTGACGGTCGCTTTCGAGCACAATGGCGCGGGCGAGTTCCGGATCTTCAAGGAGAATGTCGTCCATGGTATTCCTTTTTTATCCCGGGGCGCCTTACGCGTCCCACTTTTTGAAGATGATGCTGGCGTTGGTGCCGCCGAAACCGAAGTTATTGGACATCGCGTACCCGCACTCAATGTGCTTCGAGCCGTCGCTCGTGTAGTCGAGGTCGCATTCGGGGTCCGGATGGGTCAGGTTGATAGTGCCGGGGATGGTTTTCTCATGCAGGGCGAGGGCCGTGAAACAGGCCTCGATGCCGCCGGCGCCGCCGAGGAGGTGACCGGTCATGGACTTGGTGGCAGAAATATGGAGTTTCTTCGCGTGTTCCCCGAAGGTGAGCTTCATGCCCCTGGTTTCGCAGAGGTCATTGAGGTAGGTCGAGGTGGCGTGCGCGTTGACGTGTTCGATGGCCTCGGGCGGCAGGTCCGCGTCTTTGAGGGCGCGCTGCATGGCGAGAGCCATGCCGGAACCGTCCTCGTCGGGGGCCGTCATGTGGAATGCGTCGCAGGAAGCGCCGTAGCCCACGACCTCGGCGTAGATTTTCGCGCCGCGGGCCTGGGCGTCCTCGAGACGCTCAAGCATGAGGAAACCGCAGCCTTCGCCGCTGATGAAGCCGTTGCGCTCGGCGTCAAAGGGCCTTGAGGCGTGCGTGGGATCGTCGTTGTGATCGGTGCACAGGGCCTTCAGGGCGCAGAAACCGGAAATGCCCACAGGCGTGATGGCTGCTTCGACGCCGCCCGTGACACAGGCGCGGATGCGGCCGAGGAGCATTTCGGAATAGGCGGTGCCTATGGCCGTGGTGGCCGAGGCGCAGGCCGTGGTGGTGACCACATTGGGACCGCGCAGGCCGTATTTGATGGCGATGTGGCCGGGAGCCATGTTGGCGATGAAGGAGGGAATGAGGAAGGGAGAAATCTTGTTCGGACCCTGCTCGATGAGCTTCTTGCAGTTGAGCTCGATGGTGCGCAGTCCTCCGATGCCCACGCCGAGGATACAGCCTGTGTCTTCGCAGTTCTCGGGCGTCACCTTAAAGCCGGAATCCTCAAAGAGCATGTCGGCGCCCGCCACCGCAAACTGCGTGAAGCGGTCCATGTGCCGGATTTCCTTTTTGGATAAATACTTCGAGCCGTCGAAGTCCTTGACCTCACCGGCAATCTTGCATTTGTAATCGGTAACGTCGAAAAGCGTGATGGGGCCGATGCCGGATTCGCCGGCCACAAGGCGTTTCCATGTGGTCGCCATGTCCAGGCCAAGGGGGGTAACGCCGGATATGCCGGTAATGACTACGCGGGGCCGTGCCATGTCTTCTCCTTGAAAATGGTAAAAGAGGGGCAGGGCTTCAGGCCCGGCCCCTCCGTTCTCTGAGCGTAGGGTGCCAGTGGGCTTTGGGACTAGCCCTTCTTCGCCTCGATGTAATCGATGGCGTCCTGCACCTTCTGAATCTTCTGGGCGTCGTCATCGGCGATTTCGATGTCGAATTCCTCTTCCATGGCCATGATGAGCTCGGTGAGGTCGAGGGAGTCAGCTCCGAGGTCGTCCACGAACTTGGCTTCGGGCTTCACTTCATCGGCGCTTACGCCAAGCTGGTCAACGATGATCTTGGTAACTTTGCTGGTGACGTCAGACATATGTCCTCCAAATTGAACGATTTTTGGCAAGAGGGGCGCACCCCTAATTTGCATTAGCAGTACATGCCGCCGTTGACGGACAGCACCTGTCCGGTGATGTAGGCGGCCCTGGGAGAGGCGAGAAAGGCGACGGCATCGGCGACTTCCTCGGCGCGGCCCAGACGCTTGAGCGGAATGACTTCCGTGTAGAGCTTTTTCTGCTCCTCCGGGAGGCTCTTTGTCATTTCGGTGTCGATGAATCCGGGCGCCACTGCGTTCACGCGCACGTTGCGTGCTGCGAATTCCTTGGCGCTCGATTTCGTGAGTCCGATGATGCCGGCCTTTGAGGCGCAGTAGTTCGCCTGACCGGGGTTGCCCATGAGGCCAACCACGGAGGCTATGTTCACAATGCATCCGGTGCGGTTTCTGAGCATGATCTTCGCAGCCTCGCGGGTGCAGAGGAAGCAGCCGCGCAGGTTCACGTCGATCACTCTGTCGAAGTCCTCTTCCTTCATGCGGATGAGGAGGCCGTCCTTGGTGATGCCCGCATTGTTTACGAGGCAGGTCAGATTGACCTGGTCCTTGATTCTTTCTTTGAAGAAGGCCTTTACGCCTTCCGCGTCGCCCACGTTGAGCTGGTACGCCGCGGCCACGCTGTTCCCGGCGTTAATGAGTTCGGCCACGTTCATGGCTTCTTCAGGGCGGCTCACATACGTCAGAATAACCTGATAACCGTCCCTGGCCAGGGCGAGGGCTGTGGCCTTGCCTATACCGCGGGAACCGCCGGTCACAAGGGCCGTGGGGGCTGTTTGAGAGAAAGTTTTCATGACGCACCTCAAAAAATTTTTCACGAACAATAGCCTGTCAGGCGTTCAAAGACAAGAATCTTTCTTGCCCGGAACGGGCAGAAGACCGGAGAGGTGCGCGTATTTTGGCGGAGGAGGGAGCGCAGGAAACCGGCAAAGAGCCGGGAAAGTGCGCTGCCGCACGGGAAGAGCGGGAAGGGAGGACCGGAGGAAATGTCGGTTTCTTGAGAGACACTGGGCAGGAATCCGTCCGGACGTTTACAGGGCGCGCGAGTAGCGGGTGAGCTCGTCGTTTTCCTGGATGGTTTCTGCCAGTCTGTCCAGGGTTTTTTTACGGACGAAGGTGCCGGCCATGCGGATGGCGCTGGTCATGGCTTTTGAGCTGGAGCGGCCGTGACAGACGATGGCAAGGCCCTTGAGGCCGAGAAGCGGGGCGCCGCCGTATTCGGCGTAGTCCACGGTGCGGGCGAACTGCGCGAAGCTGCGCTTGGCCAGGAGGCCGCCCAGCATGCCCGTGACACTGGACTTGAAGACGCCCTTGATCATATGCGTGATGGCCTTGGCAAGGCCTTCGCTCATCTTGACCACGATGTTTCCGACGAAGCCGTCGCAGATGACCACGTCCACGTCGCCCGTGAAGATGTCTCGCCCCTCGGCGTTGCCGATGAAGTTCAGATTTCTGGCCATCTTGAGGAGCTCATAAGCTTCCTTCACCTGGCTGTTGCCTTTGCCTTCCTCCTCGCCGATGGACAGGATGCTCACGCGCGGTGACTCGTAGTCGAGGATGTCGCGGGCAAAGGCGTCGCCCATGAGGCCGAACTGGAAAAGGTGATAGGGGCGGCAGTCCACGTTGGCGCCGGCGTCGAGGAGCACCACGGGATCCTTTTCCGTGGGCATGATCGTGCACAGGGCCGGGCGTTCCACACCTTTGAGGCGGCCGATAATGAACATGCCGCAGGCCACGGCCGCGCCGGAATGCCCCGCGCTGACCACGGCGTCGGCCTGTCCTTCCTTCACGAGACGGCAGCCAATCTGGATAGATGACTTCTTCTTGCGCCTGAGAACGTCGGCCGGGCGCTCGTTCATGAGCACCACTTCGTCAGCCTGCACAAGATCGTAGTCCGCGCCGGAAGTGTCCAGCGTATCGAGAACGGACACGACTTTCGGCCTGTCGCCCACGAGCAGGACTTTCAGATCGTATTTGCGGGAGGCGTCCAGGGCCCCGGGAACCAGAACAGAGGGGCCGAAGTCACCGCCCATGACGTCAACGGCAATAATTGGTCGATCGCTCATAGGTGCTCAACGCTCAGTATTTTGCATCCTGCTCAGGCGTCCGGCCGGACCGGACTGGAGGACGGATGGATTCTCCCGCCTCTGCAGGGACGCGCGCCCTGCAGGGACGGTGTAAAAAAAGAGGCCGCCCGGAAGCCCCGTTCTTTCTTCAGTCTGAACGGAGTCCGCCGGACGCGGCTTTTGGAAAAAAGGGCACAGGGGCCGGCGGAAAGACTATTCCTCTTCGCCGCTCTTGGCGGCCTTGGGAGCAACGGTGTGCTTCCTGTACGTGCCGCAGGACGGGCAGACACTGTGGGGAAGGGTCGGTTTGCCGCAGGACTCGCAGTAGATGACGCTGGGAGTGGCCACGCGGTCGTGGGAACGACGGTTGCACTTGCGGGCATGGGATTTTTTGTTCTGCTGAACGGCCATGATATTCTCCTTAAAAACTGTATTCGCTTTGTGCGCCCGGGGTAACGGGCTGGCTCATTTCAAGCCGGCGGAAAAGTCGTTGGCGGCCCGCGGAAGCGGGCGTTTTTTCAAAGAAGCGCACAATATCAGAAGAATGGCAAACTGTCTAGTTTTTCGTGATTTTGAGACCGCGGAGAACCGCCAGGCGGGGATCTCCGCCCGTATCGTCACAGCCGCAGGGCCCCTCGTTGAGATCCTTGCCGCAGTGGGGGCAGAGTCCTTTGCAGTCCGGGCGGCAGAGCGGCGTGGACGGCAGGGCCAGGGCGAACTGCTCCCAGGCTATGGACGCGAGGTCAAGGAGGAGGGCGCCGTGCTCGAAGACGAGATGATCATCGCCTTCGTCAAAGGTCCTTTCCGGGACTTCCTCCCCTTCGTCGGGCATCTGCACGTAGTCATCGAAGTTTTCGCTGATGGAGATATTCGTGTCTTTGCAGCAGCGGCTGCAGGGAACGATGACATCGGCGCGGATGCTGCCCCTGAGAACCCAGCCGTCGTTCATCGGAAGGATGGTGATGTCGAGCTCGGGATCCGAGGACAGCCTGCAGTCCATGTGAAAGTCCTCGATGTTCCTGGTCCACACCGCGGGATCAGTGACGCTGTATTCACGTCCTTCCGGAGGAAGGTCGCGCAGGGCTATCAAAAATTTCTTTTCTGTTTCCATATTCTGTTCCGCCGTTTTTTTCCGGGACAAAACTGATTTTCCCGTGCGGAAGGCGTGTCCGCAGAAAAATTCATAAGCGTATGCGGGGAATGTGTCCAGATCCGCTAGATCCGGGCTGTGAGCAGGAACACGGCAAGGCCGAGGAAGATGACGGCGCATATCTTGTGCATGATGACCTGCCCCTCCGGCTTTGAGTTGAAGCGGGAGAAGATGCGTCCCGCGAGAAGGGAGACACTCGTAAAGGCCACGGCCGTGGCAAGCATGAAGATGATTCCCAGGGCGAGGCACTGCATGCCGACGCTCCCCCTGGCCGGATCGCAGAACTGCGGCAGAAAGGCCAGAAAGAAGATGGAGACCTTGGGGTTCGTGATATTCATGAGGATGCCCCGCCTGTAGAGGGCGGCGTATCCGGGGAAGGCGCTCTGCGTCTTTCCCGCGCGCATGGCGCCGGCCCGCCAGGAAAGCCAGGCGAGGTAGACGAGGTAGGCAGCGCCCGCGGCCTTGAGCGCGGTGAACGCGACGGGAGAGGCCTGGATAAGGGCCGCGACGCCTACGGTGACCAGGGTCGTGTGGAAGCACAGGCCCGTGATGAGGCCGCACATGGTGGCGAGGCCCGCCCGCGCGCCGTAGACGGCCGACTGGGCGAGCACGAAGACGATGTCCGGGCCGGGAGCGAAGCCCAGCATGAGGGCTGCGCCGAAGAAAGAAAGAGCTGTGGTGAGGGAAATCATGTTCTGTCAGCTGTACCGTTCAGAAGAAAGGGGATTTTGTCGCCGCGGCGCATCCGCTTCACGAGGCACTCGAGGCGCAGGGCCTCGGAATGGCTCCGGCAGGCTCGCCTGGCCACAAGACGGACGGGCCGGCGCGAGCGCGTATAGCGGGCGCCGCCCCGCTTTTCGCCGTTATGCTGGGCCACCCGGCGTTCCGTGTCTTTCGCCACCCCGCAGTAGAGGGTGTGATCGGCGCATTCCACCAGATAGACCTGCCAGGTCTCCCCGCCCATCAGACGAGCATGGCAACGAGGCCGAGGCTGACGCACCAGGTGATGATGCGGCTTATCCAGGGATTGGGCATGCGTCCCTCAAGGAGCGTGCGCAGGTTGAAGTAGAGGCCGAAGGCGCTTCCCACAGCCTCAAAGAAGGCGAAGCCGAGGGCGGCCAGAAAGCCCCATTTGAAGAGGCAGAAGAAAAAGAGCGTCAGCGTGACAATGCCCGCGTACTGCAGACCGTCGCGTCCGGGAGCGTGCAGGCCGAACATGTCCTGGTAGGTGTAATGCCGCTCATACCCGGTTCCGTTTCCGCTGTTGGTATAATAATAGGTGGCGGTGTAGGTGCCGCCGTTCTTCCTGGAATCGTCATGCTCTTCGCTGATGACTTCCACGTCCACAACATTTTTTTTATCGTCGCTCATGATTTGTCCGTATGTTTCGTAGTGGCGCGGGACCCCTGGCGGACACGCGGTCCGCGGGATGCGCCCTTCTTGGTTAAGAGGAAAAACGGGATCCGTCAACCCGCTGAATTTTTTTTGTTTCGGGGCTGGCGGAACGGCCCTGAGTTCTTATATTCAGCAGTGAATTCCTCTGCCCCGTCACAGGCTGGATGCCGGGCCGCGCAAACCGCTTTTCCCGGATTTCCTCCCGCGGGAGGGGATGCATTTTTTTCTCCGAGGAGGCTTTTTCCATGAAACGTATTCCGGTTTCTGCCGCCATTCTGCTCGCCCTGGCTCTGACGCAGGCTGCTCCGTCCTCCGCTGCTCCGGATGACGGTTCCGCCATGAAGGAAGCTGTGACCGCCTACAATATCGGTCAGTACAAACGTACCTATGATATCGTGAAACCCCTGGCCGATAAGGGAAATACCCGCGCGGCCGTGCTTCTGGGGCGTCTTTATGAAAACGGCCTCGGCGTTGACCCCGATCCCGTGACCGCGGCCGAATGGTACCGTAAGGCCGCTGAGGCCGGCTCCGTCGAGGGCATGAAACTCCTTTCTTTTGCCAGCAGAACGGGCTACGGCGCCGTGAAGAGCAACGCCGAGGCCTTCAACTGGATGCAGCGCGCCGCCGACGCGGGCGACGCTGAAGCCCAGTACAATCTGGCGCTCATGCTGAACGAAGGGAAGATCGTCGATGCCAATCCGAAGCTCGCCTTCGCCTGGGCGCTGCAGTCTGCGAAGAAGGGCTTTGGCGAGGCCGAGCTCTTCGTGGGCGCCTGCTACGAGGGCGGCATCGGCACGGAAAAGAACGCGGCTGAGGCTGAAAAATGGTACGCGAAGGCGGCCAGACAGGGATTCACGGCCAGAGGCAGCGTGTTCAGCCGTACCACGGCGGGCGGCGCTCCGGCCTCCGGCGCAGAACAGAACCAGCCGGCACCGGCCGGGGACGCCCGGTCCGCGGAAGCGTCTGCAGAGGCGTCCGGTTCCGGTTCTCTGCCTGTGGCGCCGTCCGGGACAGCCCCGGCGCAGCCTCAGGGCAGTGACACCGGAGCGCAGGGCGGAAATTACGGCATGGAGACGCCGGCGCCTCTCGTTCCTGCCACGCAGGAGGGAAGTTACGGCCTTCAGACGAAACAGCCGGCCCGCCCCGCGCCTGCTGACCCGTCAGCGCCGAATCCTGTCCCCCTCACCGGGGATCAGGCTCGCTAGCCGGTTCCTTTTCCCCCGTGTCGTCTTATGAGGGAATTTCGTCGGTGTCCTCGCCGACTTCTTCGTCTTCCACTGTGGGGGCCTGGCCCGGAATCTCGCTCGCGATTTTTTTGTCCGCCGGGCCCCAGTCCCTGATGGTGATTTCCGGGCCGTTCATGCTGTAATGGGATTCCCTGAGCGTAAAGGCGATGCGGACGACGGTGTGCAGTTTGTCCTGTCCGATTTCCTGGGCGAGCCCCCAGCCCTTGGCCCGCAGGGTATGTCCGTCGACCGTGTCCCGGATCACCAGGGACACACTGTCCGAGCGGCCGCGGAAGGTCGACCGGCCCACTATTTCCACCGGATTGGAGACGAAGACGGGCTCGGCGTTGCCTGTTCCGAAGGGCTCCATGAGGGCGAGTTCCTTCAGGTGTTCGGGATTGGCCGCCTCCCCGAGGGAGAGCACGCCGTCGATGGCCAGCATCTGTTCCGGCTGTTTCCCGAGGCGGCGCCTGGTCATTTCCTCGAAATCGTGCCTGAAGGCGTCGAGCTGCCCCGGCAGGATGCGCACGCCTGCGGCCTGCTTGTGGCCGCCGAAGGCGAGCAGATGCTCCGGTATCTCGGCGAGTCCGGCGTAGAGGTCGAAGCCCGGAATGGATCTGCCCGATCCCTTGAGCGTGTCCTTGTCGTCGCAGACGATGATGCAGGGGACGTTGAACTCCTCAATGATGCGAGTGGCCACGATGCCGATGACACCGGGGTGCCACTGCTTGCCGTAGAGGACAAGACCCGTGATCCTGCCCTTTTTCTGCTGTTCCCTCGCCTGGTTTCTGGCTTCGTCCAGGATGATGCTTTCCGTATCGCGGCGCGTCGTGTTGAGTTCGTCGAGTTCCTGGGCAAGTCCGGCGCTCTCCGCGTAATCCGTGCTCCGCATAAGCTCGAGCGCGATCTTCGCGTGGCGCATGCGGCCTGCCGCGTTGATGCGCGGCGCCAGCTTGAAGCTCACCTGCGTGGCGCTGACGTTCTCCCTGTACCCGATGCCGCAGACCGCTTTAAGCGCCGCGATACCCGGCCTTTCCGGCTTCACAAGATGCTTCAGGCCGCCGTGCACGAGAATGCGGTTCTGCCCTGTGAGGCGCATGACGTCGGCGAGCGTGCCGAGGGCCACGAGGTCGAGCACTCTGTCCATAACGAAGTGCTTTCCGTCTTTCTTCCCGAGCCGGGCGTTGACGGCGGCCATGAGGAAGAAGGACACGCCGACGCCGGCGAGATGGGGACAGGGCACTTTCGCGGGATCGCCCATGCGCGGATTGAAGAAGAAGGTCGCGGGCGGCAGGTTCTCCGGAGGCAGGTGATGGTCGCTCACGACCACGTCCATGCCGAGTTCCCTGGCCCTCTTTATGGCTTTCACGTCGGAAATGCCCGAGTCCACGGTGAGCAGGACCTGACAGCCCTTTTTCGCGAGCTTTTCCACGGCGGGCACGTTGATGCCGTAGCCCTCGGTATGCCTGTCCGGAATATGCCAGAGCGGATGGAAGCCGTGGAACTCCAGGACATCAAGCACGATAGCCGTGCTCGTGGTGCCGTCCACGTCATAGTCGCCCCAGACGGCGAGCTGCCTGCCCTCCAGAAGGGCTTTGACGAGGAAGTCGGCTGCCTCGGGAATCTGCGGCCATTTCTCCGGATTGACCAGACCCGAGAGGGACGGGTTGAGATAGCTGTCGATTTCCTTTCTGCTGCACAGCCCCCGCCGCCTGAGGATATTCATCAGAAACGGTGAGATGTTCAGGCTGTCGGCAAGGGCGGCGCTCTGCTCGTCGTTCAGCGTGGAGCTTCCAGGCTCATTTCTGTAATACCATTGAGCCATTCTGCCTCCCTTGAAATGAATCAGCTCAGAATCCGTACACGCACTGCGATACGCTGTTTTTTCCTCTGACGGGAAAGGGGCGGATCAGGTCCGCCCGTCACCGGCGTGTTATCCCGCGGTTTCCATTTCCCTTATTATGGCGCGCGCCGCGGCAGCGGGATCAGCCGCGCGCGTGATGGGACGGCCCACGACAAGAAAGTCCGCGCCGTCGCGCACAGCCGCGGCCGGCGTGCAGACGCGCGCCTGATCGTTGGCGTCGGCTCCCGCCGGACGGATGCCTGGGCACAGGGCAAGGAGGCTCGTCTCCCGCTTGATGTTCCTGACTTCCTTTCCGGAGCAGACCACGCCGTCGAGGCCCCACTGATCAGCGCTGCGGGCAAGCTCCAGGGCGAAGTCCGTGGGCATGAGGCTGATGCCGGGCATCTCACATGGCCCGAAGCTCGTGAGCGCGGTCACGCCGAAGATGTACGGCCTCTTTCCGCCTGAAGCAGCCTGTTCGGCCGCGTCCATGGCCGCCTCGCACATCTTCTGCCCGCCCTGGCAGTGTATGGTCATGAGGGAAACGCCTCTTTTTACGCCCGCCCTGACGGCCTGCGCCACGGTGTTGGGGATGTCGTAGAATTTCAGATCGAGGAAGACCCTGAAGCCCATATCGGAAAGTTTCGCGATGATGTCCGAACCGGCCAGAACGAAGGCTTCCATGCCCACCTTGCACCAGGGCACGATGCCCTTGAGGCTGCCGGCCATGGAGAGAATCTGATCTGTTTCGGGAAGGTCAAGGGCTGCGATGAGCTCTGCCATGGTAACTCCTTAGAAAAGAAGATGATCGAGAAGGGCTGTGTGGAGTTTCGGGGCGAGTGTGGCCTGCAGGTAGGCGGCCCTGAGATCCTGATAGGCGCGGTCGAGGTCATCGTTGAGGATGAGGCTGTCAAACCATCTGGCTTCGCGGATTTCCTGACGTGCGTCGGCAAGGCGGACCCTGATGACCTCATCGGTATCCGTGCCGCGTCCGCGCAGGCGCCGCTCGAGTTCTTCCATGCTCGGGGGCAGAATGAACACGAAATGCGCCGAAGGCAGGGAAAGATGGAGCTGCGCCGCGCCCTGCACGTCGATGTCGAAGAGAATATCCCTTCCCGCGCGCTGCGCTTCGAGAACCGGCGCGAGCGGCGTGCCGTAGAGATTGCCGTGCACTTCGGCCCACTCGGCGAATTCGTGCCTGTCCCTGCGCGCGATGAAATCTTCCCTTGTGGTGAAATGGTAATCGCGTCCGTTTACCTCTCCGGCGCGGGGGGCTCTCGTGGTGAAGGAAATGGAATAGGTGAAGCCGGGAAATTCAGCTGTGAGTTTTTTGATGAGAGTGGTCTTGCCCGCACCCGAGGGGGCGCTGATGACCAGAGCTGTGCCAAGGCGCATTATTCTGATTCTCCTGAACTGAAACGCTGGCTCATGGTGTCGGGCTGTATGGATGACAGGATGACATGGTTGGAGTCAGTGACAATGATGGACCGGGTTTTCCTTCCCTGGGTGGCATCGATGAGCCTGCCTTCAGAACGGGCGTCTTCCCTGAGCCGCTTCATGGGAGAGGAGGCCGGATTGACGATGCTCACGATGCGCGAAACCGGAACGAAGTTGCCGTACCCGATATTGATGAGCCTGTCCTGCTGCATGGCGTTTGTTCCTACTCGAGGTTCTGCACCTGTTCGCGGCATTTTTCGAGTTCGTTCTTGTAGTCGACAACGAGGCGGGACAGCTGGACATCAGGAATCTTGTTGCCGCAGGTGTTAATCTCGCGGAAGCATTCCTGCAGGGTGAAGTCAAGGCGGCGTCCCACGTCGCTTTCCTCCTGCAGGAGTTCCCTCAGATGCTCAAGGTGGGTCGAGAGCCGGGTTATCTCCTCTGTCACGTCCAGACGGTCCATGAGCGTCACGACCTCCTGGAGGAAGCGGGACTCCTCGATTTCGCCGCAGTTCAGGGAGGCGAGCTCCTCATTGATGCGCTCGTGCAGGGCTTCCGTGCGATCCTTTTTGATGATCGGCGCGCGTTCCCTGATGAGTTCTGTCCACTCTTCCATGCGCAGCACTCTGGCCATGAGGTCCCGGGAAAGCGCCTCTCCTTCAGTCTGGCGCGCCTCGTTCCAGTCGTCGAGCGCCAGGGCGAGACCTTTCTCGAGAGACGCCACCACGCTTTCGTCGAGATCTTCGGCCGGCGCGCCCCACAGCCCGTCAATGGCGAGGAGGGCGTTGTAGTCCGGCGTGAAATTTTCCTCCCGCGATTCGGCGAGGGCCGCCAGCGCGTCCAGCATGCCCGACGCCTGGGCCGCGTCAAAGTGCGGCGCGAAGAGGCCCGAGGCAAACTGCAGAGACAGGGTGATGTCAACCCGCCCCCGCGAGGCGCGGCGTTTCACGATTTTCTCGAAACGGCTCTCCATGTTGCGGACGGCCGCGGGCAGACTCCACTTGAGCTCAAGGCGTTTGCCGTTGACACTGCGGATTTCCCACTGCTGGGTGAGACCGCTGTCTTCCATGATGTATCTGCCAAAGCCAGTCATGCTTCTCATGGGGAATGCTTCCTTTCTACAGGTTATATCCCTTTCTTCTAAAGTGATTGGGGCGCATTTTCAAGTGTGGTAGAGAACGGGAAGCCGGTATATGCCGGAAAAGGGAAGATATGTCACACCTGCACGGCCGGGCGGGACAGTGCGGTATCTTTGCAGGATTCATGGCCTGGGATATAGGAATCCGAGAATAACCCGCACAGGAGGATTTTGCATGTCGGGAGTAACGCTTGAAAATCTGAAGAGGGGCATTGACGCCGCTCTGGGCAGAAAGGAAAGCTGTCTCGCGCTCACAAACGCGAAAGTGGTTGACGTCATGAACTGTGAGGTGATTCCCGGCGCCACCGTTGTCATCGACGGCGGCAGAATCGCTGCTGTGCTGCGCGGCGGGGAGGCAAAGTCCGTAAACGCCAGGGCTGTCTTCGACTGCGGGGGGAAATATCTTATTCCCGGCCTCATGGACGCCCATGTGCATATCGAGTCCACGCTGCTCACTCCGGGAGCATTCGCTGCTGCCGTTCTTCCCTGCGGCACCACGCGTGTGGTGGCCGATCCGCACGAGATCGCCAATGTCGGAGGCCAGCTTGCCCTGCGCTATATGTATGACGCGGCCGCGGGCCTGCCCCTTTCCATCCATTTTGCCCTGCCTTCCTGTGTGCCCTGTACGCCCTTCGAGGACGCCGGCGCTGAACTGACTGCGCTGGACCTTGAGCCGTTCCTCCATGAGGAAAAAACCATCTCTCTCGGTGAGGTTATGAACTGCCCCGGAGTTCTGGCCTGTGATGACGATCTGCTCTGTAAAATCAGGGATACCCGCAACGCGGGGCTTGCCGTGGACGGTCATTCCCCGGGACTCGCCGGAGCCGGTCTGCAGGCGTACGCCGGATGCGGCATCCTGAACGACCATGAATGCGGAACGCCGGAAGAGATGAAGGACCGCATTGCTGCGGGCATGTACGTCTTTATCCGGGAAGGATCTGCCGCCCGCAATCTCGAAGCCCTCCTGAAAGGCCTTACCCCCGCCAACGCCCACAGGTGCGCCTTCTGTACGGACGATCTGCACGCCGGAGACATCCTGGCGCACGGTCATATCAACCATATTCTCGCCAAAGCCGTAAAGGCCGGCATACCCGCCCCCGTCGCCGTGTCCATGGCCACCATCAATCCCGCTTCCTGCTACGGCCTGCAGGGAGTAGGGGCCATAACCCCCGGATACGCCGCGGATCTCTGCCTGGTCGAGGACCTCGTGTCGTTCCGTGTGCAGGATGTCTGGTGCGCCGGACTTCAGGTTGTGAGGGACGGCAGGCTTGAGGCTGATATTCCGTCCGCTTCTGTGCCGGCTCCGCTCCTCGACAGTGTGCGCCTCGGAGACTTCAGCGCGGGCGCCTTACGGCTCCCGGTTCCCTCGGGAAAGGCTCATGTCATAGGCATGCAGCCGCACTCCCTTGTTACCGAAGACAGAGTGATGCCCGTCGAAACGGAAGACGGCTGCTTCGTGGCCGGCCGCAATCCCGGTCTCTGCAAAGTGGCTGTTGTCGAGCGCCACAAAGGCAGCGGAAAGGTCGGGCTGGGCATACTTGGCGGATACGTCAAAGAAGGGCAGTTCCTCGGCGGAGCCCTTGCGACGAGCATCGCTCATGATTCGCATAACATCGTCTGCGCCGGCGATTCCGATGAGGACATGGCAGCGGCCATTGAGGCCGTGGCCCGCATGCACGGCGGTATAGCCCTGGTCCGCCAGGGGCGTGTTCTGGCTTCGCTTGCTCTCCCTGTGGGAGGCCTCATGAGCACAGAAACTGCCGGAGAGACAGCCCGGAAGCAGGAAGCCATCTTTGCCGCGGCCAGGACTTTCGATGTCAGTCCTGATGTCGACGCTGTGATGAGTCTGAGTTTCATGTCGCTGTGCGTCATCCCCGCGCTGAAGGTCAATACGCGCGGTCTCTTTGATGTCGGAAAGTTTACGTTTGTTCCGGTGGACGCGGAAGCGTAGTCTAAAGAGTTCAGAGATACTGAGGAGCGAAAAGCAGGGAGCCGCGATCGAAACTGCGGCTCCCTGCTTTTTTCTGTCTCCTGTGGATGAAAGGGGAAATGGCTTCTCTCCCAGCCGGGGAAGAGTCTTTTTCAAATGTCGGCGTGACGCGCGGACAGTTATTTGCCCATTGCGCTGAGGAAATCCCTGTTGGATTTTGTCCCCTTCATTTTATCGAGGAGGAATTCCATGCCGTCGAGCGGCGTCATGGGCGCGAGTATCTTACGCAGGATCCAGACCCTGTTCAGGACGTCTTCGGAAAGGAGCAGTTCTTCACGGCGCGTGCCGGAACGGTTGATATCCATGGCGGGGAAGACGCGTTTTTCGGAAAGGTGACGATCGAGATAAATCTCCATGTTGCCCGTGCCCTTGAATTCCTCGAAGATGACCTCATCCATGCGGGATCCCGTGTCTGTCAGTGCCGTGGCTATGATGGTGAGGCTGCCGCCTTCCTCCACGTTACGTGCGGCGCCGAAGAAACGTTTGGGGCGCTGCAGGGCATTGGCATCGAGACCGCCGGTGAGCACGCGTCCCGACTGGGGCGTGACGCTGTTGTAAGCCCTGCCGACCCTGGTGATGGAATCGAGAAGAATGACAACATCGCGTTTGCGTTCCACAAGACGTTTTGCTTTTTCAAGCACCATCTCGCAGACCTGCACGTGGCGCTGCGGCGGTTCGTCAAACGTGGAGCTGATGACCTCGGCGCCTTTTACCGTGCGCTCCATATCTGTCACTTCTTCCGGGCGCTCATCGATGAGCAGGACGATGAGGTAGCATTCCGGACTGTTTGTCGTGATGGCATTGGCGAGAGACTGAAGAAGAACAGTTTTACCGGTTCTCGGAGGAGCGACAATGAGCCCGCGCTGACCGCGGCCTATGGGAGCAAGAAGGTCGATGATCCTGTTGGAGTAATTCTGGGCGCCGTTTTCCATGATGAGCTGGCGCATGGGGTAAATGGGCGTCAGGTTGTCGAAGAGCACGAGGTTGCGTGCCTTGTCTGGATCCTCGAAGCCGATGCTGGTCACTTTCAGCAGGGCGAAATAGCGTTCGCCCTCTCTCGGGGGACGGATTTGCCCCGCAACAATGTCTCCCTTGCGCAGGGAAAATTTGCGTATCTGCGAGGGAGAAACATAGATGTCATCAGGACCCGGCAGATAGGAGCAGAGGGGAGAGCGGAGAAAACCGAAGCCGTCCGGAAGGATTTCCAGCACGCCGTCCCCGTAGATAGCGCCATTCTGGGATGCGCAGGCCTGCAGAATAGCAAAGCTGAGTTCCTGCTTGCGCAGGGAACTGGCGTTTTCAATGCCGTATTTTTCGGCCAGGTGCATCAAATCGGCCATTGAGAGGGTTTTCAGTGTGGAGAGCTTGAGCGGTGTGCCGGACGAGAGACCGTCCAGAAAAGCATCGTTTGTTTTCTGCATGTCAGTAGAGTCAGTGAAAGACGTTTTAAGGGTGAGGGGACAGCAGGGCGCTGGCCATTGCGGTGTGCAGGATAATTGCTGGGGAATGAGGAAAGGAAAGGAGAAAAAGAAAGGAAAAAAGAAGCCGGACGCGGTGCGTCTGACTGAAGCCTGATTATACCCATTGGCGGCGCAGATCAAGAAGCCGCGGATTTCTTGACTTATTGGACTGGGTGTTGGAAAAACCGGAATAACGGAGAGCACAGCGTGCCGTGCCGTACTTCACATGTCAGAGAGGAAGCAATGATAAAGCTTTATGATATCGTATGCAAAAACGACAATTTCCCTGAAAAAGATATCAGGGATCTGTATGTGAAGGATGCTGGAAGAGAAAAGTCTCTACAGCGCGGGGATACTCTCGATTTTCTGACGTATTTTAACTCATTTAGTTCCGTAAAATGGAAAAAATACACGACGATAAAAGAAGTTTCGGTGGAGCTGTATGTTCAGGGAGACTTTGAGATAACGTTTGTTCTGCAGGATGGAAAGGGAAAAAAGTTTCTCCTGAGCGAAGAAATAGCAGGCGGGCATTACGCAAGGAGTTTCCCAATAGAGGAGATAGAGCAGGGGATTCTGGGCTTTCAGCTGAGAGCCTTGGGTGATGCAGGATCCTTTATCAGCGGTGCGTACTATGGCGAATTCGCTACCTTCGAACGGAAAACCATCGGCGCTGGAATCTGCACCTATAAGCGCGAGGAATACGTGCTGAAGAATATAGAAGTCCTGAGAGCTCTGCGCCAGAAACTTCCGGAACTGGAACTGGTTGTTGTTGATAATGGACGAACCCTGAACGTGCAGAACCCTGAAGTGTCTGTCATACCCAATAAGAATTTTGGGGGGAGTGGCGGATTCACGCGGGCCATTATCGAGTATATGGATCGCGAAAACAGGGTGGATTACATCCTCCTGATGGATGATGACATCGTGATTGAGCCTTCCGCTATTCTTCGTATGTGGTCTTTCCTGGGAGGCCTCCGCAGAGAATACAGGGATCGCTTTTTGTGCGGAGCGATGCTGCCGCTGAGCAATCCCTGTGTGCAGTATGAAAACTCGGCGTACTGGGTGCGAGTCAGGATTCGAGGGAAAGGACGCGATATGGATATGCGGGATGCCAGGATGCTTTTCCAGAATGAGGCTGAATTCAATAAGCCCAATCAGTACGGAGGCTGGTGGTTCTGCTGTATCCCGACACAGCGTGTGGAGGAGATAGGCTATCCTCTCCCCGTGTTTATTAAAGATGATGACATTGAGTACAGTCTGCGCAACGACAGACCGCTGATAACGATGAACGGAATCGCTGTCTGGCACCAGGATTTTGATGCCAAACAGAGTCTTGTACAGAATTATTACCTCGACAGAAACAGGCCCATGATGAATAACTTCGCCAGGGGATGCAACTTTCTGACATTTGCTATTATGATGTCGGGGAAAATGGTCAAAAGGCTGATTCGTTGTGACAAAGATGTGGCCAAGATGTTCTGTTTTTCTCTTTGTGACTACAATAAAGGTCTGTTTGATATCACAAAAATAGGCTCTGATGAAAAAATGCAGATGGTGAAGGAATACGCTTCGAAACCGGTGACTAGCTTTATTTTTGTAAAAATGATTTTTTATACATTGTATACAATTGCAATGTACCCTAAAACACATAAACAATATCTTGAATTCAGAGAGCAAAAGCTGAAGGATTCCGCCTTCTGGAAACACTTTCTGGGAATGGCATAAAACACGTCTGCAGAAAATTTTCTGACAGAACCCGGTAGTGGGTGCCGAAGGACGTCGGTACTCCTCGGCCTTTCCCCATTATTTTACTCTGGCCGGGGCCGCTACGCTTTACAAAACACTTCCCAGATGTGGGACGCCGCCGATGTTCTCCGATCTCAGGCGCAGGTTTCTCAGATACCACTTGGTCTTCTTTAGACCGGATCTATCCCTTGTCGCTTGCCGGGATGCTTTGAACTATTGTAAGACGAAAGTATAATTAACCCCTTAAACGAACGAAAACTGACCCCTTGGGTGGGGGACAGGATAAGGGGGTTAACTCATGACCGTAAACAATGCACAACATGGAACCATCCTAGGTAGAGTCCATATAGTGGTGTAAATTCCCGTGGCAAAAAGTTGAGCCATGGGAA
>ENA-OROK01001950-OROK01001950.1-human-gut-metagenome-genome-assembly--contig:-NODE-1950-length-18736-cov-3.081848_pt1 | contig 18736 bp, 16 predicted proteins | sample MGYA00242127_ERZ509046 | MGnify/ENA primary metagenome ERZ509046 (study PRJEB26280, sample SAMEA2338728) | human gut metagenome | biome: human gut; feature: human-associated habitat; material: faeces... | reverse complement strand
TGCTTTGTGCCTAGCTGGTAACAGTCTTTTCTTATGTATCATGCCCTTTCGGATACAAACTTCCCCTCAGAGGGGCATTAACGTGTTGTCCAAGGCTCCATTAAACGATCCGCTTAACATCAGAGCTTCAGGCACTTTGGCCGAGATAGCCTGAGGCCTCCGGCTTGCCCGCCGTCCCTGGGAATGCTAAGGAAAGTATCTCTATGCCCTCGGACGGCTGTTTTTCTGCCGCCCGGGGAGCGGCAAAAAAACAGCAATAAAAAAAAGGCCAACAAATGAAGGTATTCCGCTTCTTCGCAATGGTTGCCGCCCTGACAGCCGCCCTCCTGGCCACGCCTGCCGATGGACAGGCAGCCGAGCCCACCGTCAAGCTTGAAACGAGCATGGGCGACATCGTCGTTCAGCTGAACAGCCGCAAAGCCCCCCTCTCCACTGCCAACTTTCTGCAGTACGTGAAGTCCGGTTTTTATGATGGCACCATTTTCCATCGTGTCATCAAGGGCTTCATGATCCAGGGCGGTGGACTCACTCAGGACATGAAGGAAAAATCCGGTCACGCTCCCATCAAGAACGAAGCCAGCAACGGACTGCGCAACCAGCGCTACACCATAGCTATGGCGCGCACCTCCGATCCCGATTCAGCTACCAGCCAGTTCTTTATCAATACCGTGAACAACCGCTTCCTTGACGCTGACAAGGCCCAGGATGGCGTGGGATATGCCGTCTTCGGCGAAGTCATCAAGGGAACTGACGTGGTCAGGAAGATCGAAGCCGTTCCCACCACGACCCACGGCAACTATCAGGACGTTCCCGCCACGCCTGTCGTCATCAAGAGCGCAACCGTGCTCTCCGAATAATCAGGTCCCGTCCGGAAATAATAAGAGGCCCGGCATTCGTAGAATGCCGGGCCTCTTTATTTTTCTTTTATCGGCTCGCGGTCTTCCGGGCCAGCAGCCTCGCATGACGGCGCATGAGAAGATGCGTGATGGCGATGCCCAGGGCATCCGAGGTGTCCAGAGCCCAGTCCGTGTCACGGACGCCGAGCATGGTGCGTACCATGAACGCCACCTGTTCCTTCTCGGCACCGCCGGCCCCCACGATGGTCTGCTTGACCAGCGTAGGGGGGTAATCGCTTACGCTGAGGTGCCGGGAAGCGCAGGCCGCCACGGCAACGCCGCGCGCCTGCCCGAGCTTCAGGGCCGAGCTCGCGTTCTTGGCCTGAAAGACGTCCTCTATGGCCGCCTCTCCGGGCTTCAGTCTGTCGAGCACGGCTGTCAGCTCATGGTAGATGAAGGCGAGCCGCTCGCTGAATTCCTTACGGCCGCCGGACGTGGTCCGGATGATACCGCAGTCAACGAGTCTGAGCCCTGTGCCTTCCTCGCGCACGACACCCCATCCGGTGCGCACAGACCCCGGATCAATGCCGATGACCACGGCGCCCGCCACGTCAGACTACTCCTCGGGCATATCGTCCGGGAAGTCGGCGTTGGTGTACACGTTCTGCACGTCATCGCTCTCATCGAGGGCGTCCATGAGGCGCATAACCTTCTGACCGGTTTCAACGTCCACAGCCTGCAGGTTTTTGGGCACCATGGCAAGAGAGGAGGACTCCATGGCAACGCCCTTGCTTTCCAGAGCGTCACGCACGCTGGTGAAATCTTCCATGGACGTGGTGATGGTCCACACATCGCCGTCATCGGCAACATCATCAGCACCGCAGTCAAGGGCGATTTCCATCATCTTGTCCTCGTCATAGGCCTGACGATTAACAGTGATCACACCCTTACGGTCGAACATCCAGCCCACGCTGCCGTTTTCACCGAGGTTGCCGCCATGCTTGGAAAAAAGATGGCGCACATCGGCAACGGTGCGGTTCTTGTTGTCGGTAGCCGTTTCCACAATGATGGCGATTCCGCCGGGACCGTATCCTTCGTAGAAAACTTCTTCGATGTTGCCGCCTTCATCCTCGCCGGTACCCTTGCGGATGGCGGCCTGGATCCTGTCCTTGGGCAGGTTGACGGCTTTTGCGGCTGCGATGGCGGCGCGCAGACGGGAGTTGCCTGCAGGATCACCACCGCCCTTGGCTGCAATAATAATTTCCTTGGCTGCCTTGGTGAAAACCTTGCCGCGCAGTGCATCCTGACGGCCCTTGCGGTGCTGAATATTTGCCCATTTGGAATGACCTGACATAACAACCCCTTAAACTAGTGTAGTTATTCTTGCCCTGCGGCCCCGGTCTGCGGACGCAGATTGAGCCCCACAAAAAAAGTTTCCTTGCTTTCGGCGCGGGAACTCTTCGGCTTGAACGTTTTTACGGTGGAGAAATTTTTGCGCATGGGCTGCAGAAGTTCCTGAACGTCCGGCCCCATGAAGATCTTCACGATGAAGGATCCCCCTGGTTTGAGCCACTTTCTGGCCACGGCGAAAGCCTCCTGGCACAGCTCAAGGGAACGGCACTGATCAGTGAAAACCGCTCCTGTCGTGCTGGGTGCCATATCGCTCATGACAACGTCGAACGGGCCCATTTCCCGGAGCCTGGCTTCAAAGTCTTCCGAACGGTTGAAAACATCTTCCTGCATGAAAGTGACCTGGGGGGGAAAAACCGTCCTCGCAGGCTGGAGGTCGCAGCCCAGTACCAGCCCCTGAGGCCCCACCTTTTCGGCAGCGCCAAGAGACCAGGATCCGGGGGCAGCTCCGAGATCGAGCACGCGCATGCCGCGCCGGAAAATCTTGAACTTGCTGTCAATCTCTTTCAGCTTGTAGACACTTCGTGCCGGGTAGTGCTCCTCTTTTGCCTTGAGGAAGTAATGGTCGCGGTATTCCTTCATGCATTATCCGTTTTCATCCATGCCTTCCCCAGTCCGGATGGCATCTATCAAAGTGGATGCCGGGACAGGGAGAAAGCCCTGTGCAATGATCTGAGTTCGTTTCTATAAGACTTTTTTTCATTCAAGCCAAGATTTTCATTGACCCGAAAATGCGAAAAAAGCCAAAAAAAACACTTCCGTACGGGAATCAGGACGTTTGGATCTGGAAAATTCGTTGACGAAGTCCTTTTTATGGCGTAGTTCAACTCAAATGCAAGGCAATAAGGGGGAGTAGCTCAGCTGGGAGAGCATCGCATTCGCATTGCGGGGGTCGGGAGTTCAAATCTCCTCTTCTCCACCATATATTTGCACTGAAAGGCCGCATCGCTATGAAGCGATACGGCCTTTCTTCGTTTCAGAATCTAAAAAACGGCCTCCCGGATGAGCCGGATGCCTTTTCAGAGATCGATTTGACTGAGCCGTGCGCCGTTTTCCAGCATGCTGCCACTCATACGGGAAACCTCGTCCATGAGAAGCGTGCGGTACGTGCCCGTTCCGGAGGACGGAGCCAGCTTTTTCCGGGCCAGCTCACCAGCCAGACCCATGACGCACATGCCGGCGATGGACGCTGCCAGAGGATCGCCGGGCGCCGCGCCGAGGAAAGAGGCCACGACACCCGATCCCATACAGCCGGTACCGGTAAGAAGCCCCATCATGGCGTCGCCATGGGCAATGCCGTAAGCCTTCTCTCCGTCTGCAGCCACGTCGGTCCGGCCACTGACGATAACGACAGCGCAAAGCCCGCGGCTCAGTCCGGATGCGAGGCCGGCCACGGCCCTGATGTCACTGCCGAGAGCGATGTCATCCTTTGACGCGTCGACCCCCATGGACTTCCCCGCTCCAGACGCCAGGAATCTGATTTCGGAAATATTCCCTTTGATTGCGGTGAACTTCACCCCTTCCAGGAGTTTTTCGAGCAGATGGTTCCTGAAAGAAGATGCTCCGGCCCCCACGGGATCGAGAACAACAGGGATGCCAGCCTCATTGGCGGCCTTTCCTGCCCGCAGCATGGCTTCAAGCGTCCTGTCTCCCGGTGTGCCGATATTGAACACGAGTGCGCTGGCGAGCCGGCAGATCTCGGCCGCATCATCGGGCTGATCAGACATGACTGGAGATCCACCTACAGCCAGCGTGATATTGGCGCAATCGTTGACGGTGACATAGTTGGTAATGAAATGCACCAGAGGCCTCTTCATGCGCAGCGCATCGAGAAGAGCCCCACATTTTACGGCGGTGACAGGCTCAGACATTGATTTTTCCCAGTATGGCGGCGAGGACGCCATCAATATCCAGGGCTGAGGTATCGATGATGATGGCGTCATCCGCTGGTTTCAGAGGGGCCACGGGGCGGTTTCTGTCCATGCTGTCCCGATCACGTATTTCGCGGACGAGTTCCTCAAAATCCACTTTCTGTCCCATTTTCTCCAGATCTTTCAGGCGGCGGCCGGCGCGGACTTCTGGAGAGGCGTCCAGGAAGAACTTGAAAGGGGCGCCGGGAAAAACCACTGTTCCCATGTCGCGGCCTTCTGCCACGAGAGACGTGGCAGCACCGATGCGGCGCTGCTGCTCCTTGAGCACCTCGCGGATTTCCGGCACGGCGCCCACTCTGGCGGCCAGCATGCCAACCTCCTCGGTACGGATTTCCGGCCCGACAGCTTTTCCGTTGCAGTAGAGCACGGTTTCCGCACCGCAGCCTGTCAGCTCAAAGCGCAGTCCTCTGGCCTTTTCGGCGAGCTCGAGGTGATCTGTCCTGTCCACTTCTTCCCCGAATTTCAGGCCGAGCGTGCGGAACATGGCTCCGGTGTCAAGATATGCAACGCCAAGTTTCGCAGCAACGCCCCTGGCCAGCGTCGTTTTTCCAACGCCGGCCGGGCCGTCGAGAGTGACAATAAAAGGCTGATTAGCCATCAGCGCCCTCCGCCAAGAATTTCGCGCGTGGCCTTCAGGAAAATTTTGTTCTCCTCAGGACTGCCGATGCTTACGCGGATATTCTGCGGCATTTCGTAGCTTTTAAGAGCCCGGACAATCACGCCACGCCGGAGCAGTGCTTCATAAAGTTCAAGCGCGGGGTGCCCGGCCGGGGGCGTAAACATGAGAAAGTTGGCGCGGCTCGGATACACGGTGCAGCCCATCTCCGTAAGAGCCAGACTCAGCTCCTTGCGCCCTTTCCGCACGGTCTCAATCGTCTCCTGCCTGAACACATCATCCTCAAGAGCCGTGATAGCGGCTTCCTCAGCGAGGATGTTGACGGAGAAAGGCAGGCGGGCCCGCCAGTAATAGCTGGCAAGGAATTCGGGGAGAATACCAACACCGATACGCAGGCCGGCCAGACCATAGCATTTGGAAAACGTCCGGATGAATGCCACGTTGGCGGGAACGTCCTTCTGCCGCAGGAGCGACCAGTCAGCCTCTGTCTCGCCCTCTTCAGCGGCAAAATGAATGTACGCCTCGTCAACAACAAGGAGGCAGTCCCCGGGGAGTTTCTCCGCCAGCCTGCGGATTTCATCGGGCTTCGGACAGTAGCCGGAGGGATTGTCAGGCGCGGTTACAAAAACGAGCCGCGTGTTTTCATCTACATGGGCGTACAGCTTGTCGAAGTCGAAAACAAAATCGGAAGGCAGGGGCTCGCGTCTGACCTCAACGCCGTTGATGAGACTCTGAATCGGGTAGAGAGAGAAGCATGGCTCGAAACAGACGATATTGTCCCGGCCGGGTGTGGTCATGATGCGGATGATCATGTCAATGATCTCATCGGATCCGTTGCCCACGGCAATGCGCGATTCAGGCAGGCCGAGATAGCGGGCGATGGCCTTCACAAGACGGGGATTGCCTCCCGCAGGATAGCGGAATGCCTCCCCTGCATGACGGGCAAGAACTTCCTGCACCAGCGGTGACGTGCCAAGCGGGTTTTCGTTGCTGGCCATCTTGATGACCTTCTCTATTCCGTATTCCTGCCGGATTTCCTCAATGGAACGCCCCGGCACATAGGCTTCGAGCGCCCTGATCTCGGGCCGGACAAAATCTTCGAGCATAAAACCTCCAGACGATTTTTCAGAAAAAAGAACCGCCCCCTCGTGGAGGCGGTTCCTATAATGACAAAGGTCAGCTTCCGGGGTTACTTGCCATCCGTTCCAGAAGCAGCGTGCGGCCGGATGGTCAGGACAGGCACAGGGGACCTCTTCACAACCTTTTCTGCAACGGATCCAAACAGGATGCGATCAATTCCCTTGCGTCCGTGCGTCCCCATAACAATGAGGTCGCAGTTTTCCTTCACGGCCGTCTTCAGGATTTCCTCGGCGGCATAGCCAACGACAACGCGGCCTTCAGCTTCAACGCCTTTGAAATTCTCCTCGACAAAATCGGCCATTCCCTGCTCGGCACCGGTTACAATCTCACCGACAAAATTCTCAATGGTCGTCGGCGGGACATGGAAGCCCACGTACTGGCTCAGAGACGGCGCCGTGTAGATAGCGAGCACGCTGGCATGGCAAGCTCCGGCGAGGAGCGTGGCATATTCGGCCACCTGAGCGCTATACTCGGCAAGATCGACAGCACAGAGAATCTTCTTGATTTCCTTCATTGAGAAGCCTCCTGAATCTGAGGGCAGAGCCCTCTTTACCTATTTTCTGAATTACAGAGTCCGCGCCAGTAATACAAGTGGTTATAGATGTTTTTATCATCCCGCCCAGAAGACTCCCGCCTCTATAGGCGGGAGTCTTTGACTGTGGCTTATATTGGCGCCGCCTTACTCATGGCTAAAGTCACAAGAATGCGACGGCTCACTTTTCAAGGGCAACGGCGCTAACATCCTTTCAGCATCCCATCTTTCAGGAGCTTTTCAAAATAAGGAATTGTTTTCTTCAGACCATCATCGAGCTTCACCTTGGGCTCCCAGCCGAGCATCTTCCGGGCGAGGTCAATATTGGGCCTGCGCTGTTTGGGATCGTCTCCGGGAAGCGGTTCATACACGATTTTCGAAGAACTGCCTGTCAGATCGATGATCTTCTCGGCCAGTTCTTTGATGGTAAACTCGCCGGGGTTGCCCATGTTCATGGGACCGACGAAGTCTTCGGGAGAAGCCATAAAGCGAACCATGCACTCGATGAGATCGTCCACGTAACAGAAGGAACGGGTCTGAGAGCCGTCCCCGTAAATGCTGATTGGATGGTTCTGCAGTGCCTGTACTATAAAGTTGGACACCACGCGTCCGTCGTTCGGGAGCATTTTCGGGCCGTAGGTATTGAAGATGCGCCCAACCTTGATCGGAAGATGATGCTGGCGCCAGTACGAGAAGAACATGGCTTCGGCGCAGCGCTTGCCCTCATCGTAGCAGGAACGGATTCCGTTCGGGTTGACGTGTCCCCAGTAGTCCTCGGTCTGAGGATGGACATCGGGATCGCCGTACACCTCGCTCGTCGAAGCCTGGTAAATCCGTGCTCCACAGCGTTTGGCGAGGCCGAGCATGTTTGTGGCCCCGTTCACGCACGTCTTAATGGTCTGCACGGGATCGTGCTGGTAGTGCACGGGAGAAGCGGGACAGGCCAGGTTATAAATTTCGTCCACTTCCACATACAGCGGGAAGGTAACGTCGTGCCGCAAAAGTTCAAAGCGCCTGTTGTCCAGAAATTCTTCGACATTGGCCCTGTCGCTGGAGAAGAAATTGTCCACGCACAGAACCTCGTCACCCATTTCAAGAAGGCGGGCACAGAGGTGAGAACCCAGAAATCCTGAGCCGCCGGTAACCAGGACGCGTTTACGTAAATGCATTGTTCCTCCGAAGCCAGGACGTACGCGCCGTGACGGCGGGGCGCCGGCCTAAGGTTTGAACCGGGAAGGAAATACCGGCCAGGCCGTATTTCCGCCATTCCGAACTCTGTCAGACTACCAAAGCGGGCCAGTGCTTTCAAGCAGGGCCGGAGAAGGGAAACACGTTGTTAGGGACAGCCTAAACTGGTAGGAGAAGCGCGGAGGCACAGCTATGTCCAAACATAAAAAAACGCCGCGTATTGATCCCCTCTCCTGCGCTCTTCCCGCCGGAGGTATCGACACGCACGCCCATCTGAACGATCCGGCTTTCAGCGAAGACCTCGAAGAAGTCTTGAAGCGTGCTGCGCAGTGCGGCGTCTCCCGCATCGCCAATGTCTTTCTCAACCCCGCCGAATTTCCCAGGGACGCAGAACTTTTCAGGGATCACCCTGAGGTCTTCTTCCTCCTGGGCGTTCATCCCGATGACGCGGGATCTTTCAGTCCGGAAACACTCGCTCTCATCCGTACCCACATCCGGGAAACCCCACGCATCCGGGCCATCGGTGAAATAGGCCTGGATTATTCACGCCCCGATCCGGAATGCACCCCGCACGACGTGCAGAAAGCGGTGTTCCGCGCCCAGCTCGGTCTTGCCAGAGAACTGGATATCCCCGTCGCCATCCACTGCCGTGACGCGGAGGAGGACACGCTGTCCATTCTCGAAAGCGAGAACTTCGGCGGCCGGCCGCTCGTCTGGCACTGTTTCGGCGGCGGCCCGGACCTCGTTCAGCGTATCGTGAAGAACGGCTGGTACGTGGCTCTCGGCGGCACTGTAACCTTTAAAAACAATCCGCAGACGAGGGAAGCCGTTCCGTTCATTCCCGAAGACCGGCTGCTCATGGAAACCGACTGCCCCTATCTCTCACCAGTGCCGTGGCGGGGAACACGCAACGAACCTGCCTATACGGTCTTCACTATCCGCACTCTGGCCGAGTGCCGCGGAACAACCCCCGAAAAACTCTGGCGGCAGTGCGGCAGAAACGCAGAAACGCTCTTCAGACTCGAGGAGTAAGTCTCAGGCCCGGAACACAAGACGCATGATGGCTTCAGCCTGATCCGAGATGTCGCCCCTGAGAAAGACGACCATGGCCGCGATCATGGCCGCACAGAAAGCGTACTCGCCGATACTGCCCGTCTTGCACAGATGCAGGGAGAACCGGTTCTTCCGCGTAAAGGGCAGAAGAGGAATGCCCTGCGGCGTCATCATATCCAGAACCACATGGCTCAGCCCGCCCACGGCGGCTCCGAAGCACACGGCCCTGGCTGCCCCATAGGGACCCGCGGGCAGAAAAACACATACAGCAAGCAGCAGGCCGAGCCAGAGCCCAGGCCAGTGCGTAAAACCGCGGTGGATATTATTGAAGGCCTTCTGACGGTTTCGGAAGAGGCCCGCCAGTTTCTGATCAAAGACATCGGGAAGAATGCCTCCCACAACGCAGGCCGCGAGACCCGCCAGGGGGAGGTGAAGAAGCAGGCCCGCGCCGAGCGCGCCCACCTGATGCGTAACCCATCTCATCGTGTATCCGTATTTCTGTCCCGCCAGCGCCCTATCCGCAGCGGGAATATCCGCACTGGGGGCAGTACATGCAACCTTCAGAAAGCACGAGCTCGCCGCCGCATTCCGGACAGCGGGGCCTGTTTTCCAGATCCGAAACGCCACCAGTGTAGGGATCATCTTTCATGTAATGGCTCTCAAGAACCCAGGCGATGGCGTCAGGAATGGAGAGAAGCATGCCCTTGCGGCGGAAGACGGGATGTTCGCCGCCTATACCCCGCAGCTGCACTACGACGGCTCTCACGTCAATACCCGAACGCAGGGCCAGGCTTACCAGCCTGCCTATGGCCTCGGCCTTGGCCGTCGTCGAATGGCCGCTTTTGCCAATGGTCGCGAAGACCTCAAAAGGCTTTCCGTCAAGCTCATTGACAGTGAGATACATGGTGCCGAGTCCTGTCGGCACCTTCTGGGTAAAGCCGTACATAATCTCGGGACGCTTGCGAACTGCCACACGTCCGCCTTCCCCGTTCCCGGGCGCGGGACTGTGCTCAGATACTTCCTGCGTTCCTACGGCCGCGTTCCCGTCATTCTGTCCGTCCATCTTCTTCTGTTCCGCCCCCGTGGCCAGAACCTGCACGGAACGGCAGCCATCGCGGTAGACGGTGACGCCTTTGCAGCCTTCCCTGCAGGCCAGCCAGTAAACTTCACGGATGTCGTCCTCCGTGGCACTGTTTGGCAGGTTGACGGTCTTGGACACGGCGTTGTCCGTATGACGCTGGAAAGCAGCCTGCATACGCACATGCCAGAGAGGGGCGATGTCCATAGCGGTCACAAAGACACGGCGGATTTTCTCGGGCAGGGCAGACAGATTCTGCACGTTGCCCCTGGAAGCGACTTCCTCCATCAGCCCGGGGGTGTCGAGCCCGGCATCGGCCACGGTCTTTTCGAAATAGGGATTCACTTCCGTGAGCTTCTGGCCGTCCATGACATTGCGGGTAAAGCTCAGGGCAAAAAGCGGCTCGATACCTGACGAACAGCCGCCAATGATGGAAAGCGTGCCCGTGGGAGCTATGGTCGTCACTGTTGCGTTACGCATAGGTGCCACACCGCGTCCCGGAAAGACTGACGCGGCAAACGCCGGGAACGGCCCGCGCTCCTCAGCCAGCTTCTGTGACGCTCTGTGTCCTTCTTCGTTGACGAAGCCCATGACACGCTCGGCCATGGCAAGTCCCTGTTCGCTGTCATAAGGGATGCCGAGCTGGTAGAGAAGATCCGCAAAACCCATGATGCCGAGGCCGATTTTACGGTTCTGGCGCACTTTCTCGTCAATCTGCGTCAGCGGATAGCGGGAAGCATCGATGACGTTGTCGAGGAAGCGAACGGCCAGGTTTATGGTTTCCCGCAGTTCTTCCCAGTTCACGCCGTCTTCCAGCGGATCGCAAGCAGGATTCCGGTCCTGATTCACGAAAAGGGCAAGGTTGAGAGAGCCGAGATTGCAGGCCTCGTAGGGCAGAAGCGGCTGCTCGCCGCAGGGATTGGTGCTTTCGATTTCACCCTGTTCCGGCGTGGGATTGTCGCGGTTGATGCGATCCAGAAAGACAATGCCGGGATCTCCGCTCTTCCAGGCGTCTTTGACAAGAAGGTCGAAAACCTCTCCTGCGTTGAGCGTTCCCACGGCCTTTTTCGTATGCGGGTCAATGAGCTCATAATCCGCGCGCCTTTCCACGGCGTCCATGAACGCTTCCGTCAGGCCGACGGACAGATTGAAGTTATTGAATTCGTTTTCTTTCTGCTTGGCGTTGATGAATTCGAGGATGTCAGGGTGATCCACACGGAGGATACCCATGTTGGCGCCTCGCCTCTTTCCGCCCTGCTTAATCTGCTCGGTGGCCGTATTGAAGATTTTCAGAAACGAGACAGGGCCGGAAGCCACGCCGCCTGTGGTTCCCACCCGGCTGTTACGCGGGCGCAGACGCGAAAAGGCAAAGCCGGTGCCGCCACCGGACTTGTGGATCATCGCCGCAAATTTCACGGCGTCAAAGATTTCCTCAATGGAATCTCCCACAGGAAGCACAAAGCAGGCTGCAAGCTGGCAGAGCGGCGTGCCCGCGTTCATGAGCGTAGGAGAGTTCGGCAGGAAACGGCGCGATGTCATGAGCCTGTAGAAAATCTCCGCGAGTTCTTCTGGCGTGTACGGGGATTTTGCGTACTTCCCCTCTTCTTCGGCGATGGCCGACGCCACGCGCCAGAACATCTCCCTGGTGCTTTCCTGATGCTCGCCGGACGCGTCCCAGCGGCGGTAGCGCTTGGCGAGGACGACCTCAGCATTCTGGGAAAACTCGGGAGAAGGAAGATTTTCAGGCATTTTCAGTGACATGACGGCGTTTCCTTATCTTTCTTAAAAAGGCCTCTTTATAACTTTATAAGAGGCACGGGAGCATATAGCACCGGAGCGGAAAATTATCCATGATAAAAACGTCTTTTTCCGTCCCGGCCTCCTCCGGACCGCTCTTCCCTGCGGGGCGCACGCCCGCGGTCCGTCCCGGATCGGGACCCGGGAGGGCCGGGAAAACTTTTTTTCATATCCTTCCCGAAAGAATATGAGGGCTTTTCCCTCCGTTCCCCACGGCTTTCTCCGGGGGCGTCTCCTGATTTTTTTCCTCCTCCGTCCGCCCTCACGATGAAAGCGCCGCTGCGGTTGTCACGGGCAGGGGAAGACGGCAGGGTGATTTCGAGGAAGCTCCCATCCGGCACATGGGCTGCGTCTTCAAGGAGCAGGAGGCCTCTGGCGCTGCACGCATAACGCGCCGCCCCCTTCAGGCCGGGAACGCGGAAAGGCTGCGAGATGACGCGGCAGGCTATCCTGCCACCGTTTTCAGGAGCAGAGGGGGCGTCTCTATCTCCCTCTGTATCTTCATCCTCCGGCTCCTCATCGCCTGGGCCGAGCTCGAGCACGGCCAGAGAGAGACTGGCCTTCTGCAGGCCGGCCTCTATGGAAAGCTTTTCAAGCCAGGCGGGAGCGCCCAGGGCGTCGAACGTGTAGTGGCACCAGGTGCGTCCGGCGAGCCGGCTCGTCAGACCAGGGCCGGAAGCGAACGCTGCCTCGTCCTCGTCCGGACGCGCCAGCGGACAGCCGAAAACGTGAGGACAGGGAGCGATGACCTTAAGGCCCTCTTCCCGGGCTATGGCACGCAGATTCATGAGTGTGAGACCGCCGAGGCGTGTGCCGGGTTCGATGAAGAGCATGCGGGCCCCCCGGCTCCCCTCACACCCGTCGAGGAAGGTGGTCAGCGAAGACAGCACTCCTTCCAGCGTCCCGGCACCGGCTGATGCCGTCTCTCCGTCCTCATCGTCACCATCCTCACTGAAACGGCTCTTTCTGGATGAAGGGAGCTCGTTGAGCACATTGGCCGCAGTCAGAAGCCAGGGGCTGGCGCCCTTGCGCACGAATTCCATGGCCCTGTGCCCAGCCTGGGCGATGGGAGCCTGAACCACATGTACGGTCCAGGGTTCGACGCCCGCATCCTCGCAGAGAAGACGCAGAATATCCCTGCCAAGCTTCGGAGGTCTGCCCGCGGCATCGACAGCCACGACTTCGATAGGGCGGGTACGCCATTCCGGATGCGACAGCCAGAGGGCCAGAGGAACAGTCAGGGGACCGGAGCCGAGGTCAAGAAGGAGTGACGGCGCATCCGTCCGCGGAGCTGGCAGTTCAAGGCCGAAGAAAAGGCGGCAGAGACGGATCAGGTTCCAGGGCAGAAAATAATAGAGATAGGCGCTCGTGGCCGCTGGAGAAGACCAGTAAGGACTGCGCATCTCGGCGCGGTTGACGGTCAGAAGTTCGGAAAGCGCAGCCGTGTCAGCGGCCAGAGAAGCCCTGTGCGCACGGTTCAGAGGCCACACCCCGCGCAGGGCGCGCAGAAACCCCTGATCCAGAGTGGCGGAAATACGGTGCGTAAGCGGAGGAAAAAGCGGCTTCGCCCCCGGATATGGCAGTCTGTCATCCATATAATTGGGGTGTTCGGGCATGGCTTTCACGCGATCCGGGGCCCGGTCATCCTGAAAGCCCGGACGCCCGGCGCCACGCCAGTCCGGTCTTCCGGATTCACGATCGTTTTTTCTGTACCCAGACGTCCGGGGCCTGCGGCCCTCAAATTTCGTATGCGGCATGTCAGCCTCCAAAATGCATCGCGTCTATATAACGCCTGTGAAAATTCTGCTCCTGATCGGGCTTCAGCAGGGATATATCTCTGCACATTTGTGAAAGCCGCTCTCTGAGCTCCCTGTGCAGACCGAGCAGTCCCGCCCCTTCGAGGGATGTATTACCCACGGCGCGCACGGCCCCGGTCATGCCTGAAGGGATAAATCCGAGGGTCTCGAGATCCCCCGGGGCAGCATGCTCACCAAGGGCTCCGGCGATGCACAGCGTCACCCTGCTCCTCACGCCCTCCCCAGCAGCAGAGAGGAGGGAATCCAGGGCCACGGAAAATGCAGCTTTGACCTTGAGTATTTCTTCCACATCGGAGAGCGAAAGCCATACGTTTCCCGGGAGCATGAGACGCGGAACGCCAGATTTTCTGTCCAGGGAAGAAAGGAGACGGCGTGCAAGGGGCTGAAGACTTCCGGAGTCGGAAGAAAACTGGCCTTCCGGAAGCAGAAAGCCCGTTTTCAGAAGCAGAGCCAGGAGAGAGAGGTAACCTGTGGCGCTGATACCGGCGGCACGGGCCCCGGGCGCCAGAGCCCCGCCCCCAAAGAGACGCGGCTCCGGTCCAAAGGGCGTCAGCACAAAAGAAGTAATGGTTCCGGGGCCGGCAAGCCTCCCGCAGTCCGGCCCGATGCCTTCGAGGGCCGGTCCCAGCGGCACGCTGGTGGCAAGGCACGTTCCGTCCTCCCGCATGAGGACGAATTCCCCGTTGGTACCTAGGTCGGCGAGCACCCAGGGAAGTTTTTGTCCCTCAGAGAGAAGCGCGCAGACTCCGGCCGTCACGTCACCACCAATGAAGGGGGCCGCGAGGGGAGGCACGTAGACAGGGGGGAGGCCGGGCAGATCAAAAACGGCACCGCCTTCGTGCGACAGATGGTACGGCGCAGCGCACAGACCGCTGATGTCCTTTTCAAGAAAAATATCCGTCATGGCCGTGTTTCCGGCCAGGACAATGAGCCTGGGCGGGACGGGAAGGCGGGACACAATGCGCTTAAGCAGCCGGCGCACGCATCCCGCAAGGATGGTCATACCGTTTCCCTGCGAGGCATAGGCGAGGCGGGACATGACGTCCGCGCCTGCCCCTTCCTGGGGATTCAGGGCACTGCCGCAGGCAAGGATGGCGCCGTCCCCGGCAAGAGCCTTCCAGGCGATGCCCGTCGTTCCGAGATCAACGGCCAGCACACAGGGCTCAGCGTCCCCTGAGGGAGCCGGACGTGCGGCGGTTTTCTCCTCTCCCGCCAGTGTGGTGTCGGGAAGCTCCAGTTCCGGTACCGGCCCTCAGGAATCTGACGGTGACAGGCCAGACGCCATCCGCGGCTGACGGCCTCGGGGCCGAGCACAGACTCTTCTTCGGGTAACGGCGCCGGAGCGGGCGTCAGATACCGCACGCGGCAGCGCCCGCACCGGGCAAGACCGCCGCAGAGGGGCACAGGATTGAACATGCCGCTGAGCCAGATGGCCTGCTGCATTCTGGTGCCCGGAACTGCGTCAAGAAGCACGGGATCCGGACGGAGGCCATCAGAACCAGAGGCTGGGTGAATACGGATTTTCATGGGCTGAGATTGCCCCACAGGGCATGGGAAGTCAAAACTATTCATGCCGGCGGCAGTGGGATATAGGTACTGGTATCTTTTTTGCAATTTCTTTTTCAGGCCTTACGTACTCCGTCAAAAAAATGTCATTTTCTGGAAGCCATGCAGAACATTCTCAACCAGGACGAACTGAATTTCCTGCTCAGGGGACAGAAACCAGCCGCTGAAAGCGGCGGATCTGCACAGCCCGGCCCGGAAACAGAGGAGCCGGTCCCTGCAAAGGAAATGCTCCGTTCCACAAACACATCCTCTCCCGCCGGAGCAGGAGGGAGAAGCTGGCAGGAAATTTTTTCTGATGCCTGGAGCTATTCCATAGCCGGCTGTCTTGGCATCCCCGCCACGGTGAGGCCCTCCGGACAGTGCATCTGCAGCGGAACGGAGTACGCCGGGAAAAGTCCGCGGGGTGCCTTTCTGGCTCTTCTGGCCCTGCCGCCCTTTCCCAAAAGCGTTTTCCTGACTCTTTCGGCCCGTCTCTGCGGCGCCTTTCTGGACGCGGGGCTCGGAGGAAATTCACCCCAGGACTGCGAACGTCCCCTGACGGAACTCGAACAGGCGCTTATTCTGCATCTTCTGCGTTCCCTGCCCGGCTGCCTCGCCTGCGCTCTGGCTCCGGCATCCCCTGCCCCGGCCTTCCTGCGGTACGGAACCGACGCCGGCCGCCTGTGGCCGGAACTCTCCGGCCTGACGCTTTCGGTAAGTTCTTTTGAAGTCTTCCTGGAGGGCGTGAGCGGCTCCTTTGAGGTGGCATTCCTGTCAGGGGCCGGAGACGAAAAAAGCCCCGGACCTCAGGGGAACGGGGCTGTCTGAAAAAAAGACGGAACTACTCGCCGCGTATCCAGTAGGTATTGAACCCGTCATCGAGATGACCGTCCTGGATCCTGGAATAGCCGCTCGAATGAAAAAGCTCCTGGTATTCCTCCCGAGTGCGGCGCCAGCCCCAGAACTGCTGACGGCGGATGCCGCAGTAGTGCAGAACCATACGGATGACGTTCTTGCAGATATTCACGAAGCGGGCCACTGGCGTGTCTTCCACGAGCAGTGACGCCGAAAGACAGACGACCTCGCCCCCCGGCAGAAGCATGTGGCGTATCTGCTCAAGCATATGTTCCAGGGACGCCTGGGGTATGCCGTAATCCACAGCCGAAAGATAGATCATGTCGTAGGAAATATCCGGAGAAAGACAATCCGGCGGCAGGCCGATAAAGATGCGCTCTCCGGGAATAAGACGGCGCATCCACTTCATGCCCACGGTGCTCGGTTCATTGACGTAAAGCTCAAGCCCCTCTGGGATTTCCTCGAGAAGAACACGCTCCATATAGCCGACACCGCTCCCGATGGAGAGCACCCGCAGGGGTTCACCGGGATTCTTGGCAGCCCGGGCTTTCTGCAGCCGTTCGGCCAGCCAGCGTGCGTCACGGCGCTTGTTTCTCCGCCATTCTGCCGGCAGATCGTTCCACCCCTGATAGCGGCGGAAAAGTTCCTCATAAAATACCGAGTAGAACTTCGCGTCTGCAAGATGGAAAAAATGCGTATGGGCAAAGGTCGTAAACGGGATGCCCTGCCAGCTTTCCTGATAAAAACGCCGCAATTTCTGCCTCCACGGGGAGAGAACCCCTTTTGTCATCTTCTATACCAGGTTGCCGGTGCGCGCAACGCACCTCGGAAACTGATCCTGCGTGATCCGGGCGCGTTGCAGCCCTGGGACTGGCCGGATATACTTTTTCCCGTCCCCGGCGGCTGTCCGGGAAAGGAGAAAAGACGTGCAGCGAGCCAATATTCTTACCATAGCCGGATCGGATTCCGGCGGCGGCGCCGGCATCCAGGCGGATCTCAAAACAATTATGGCCCTCGGCGGCTACGGCATGAGCGTCATTACGGCCCTTACCGCCCAGAACGGCCTGCGCGTTGCGGGCATACACGCTCCGGATCCGGAATTCGTGGTGCTTGAACTCACGACCGTGCTCGAAGGCTTCCCTGTTCAGGCCGCCAAGACCGGCATGCTGTTTTCCGCACCCATCATCGAAGCCATAGCTCCCGTGCTCGCAACACGCAGTTATCCCCTGGTCGTTGATCCTGTGGCTGTCAGCCAGAGCGGCTGCCCTCTCCTGGAAGAAACGGCTGTACGGGCTCTTAAAGAACACATTCTTCCTGGCTGCGAACTTGTTACCCCGAACATTCCGGAAGCGGAAATGCTCACCGGTGGCAGTATCACATCGCTTGACGATCAGGCGGCCTGCGGCCAGGCCATTCTGGATCTCGGGCCAAAAGCAGTCCTGGTCAAAGGAGGCCACAGGCTGGATCCGGACTCGGTAACGGACTGCCTGTGCGAAAGGGGAAAAGAGCCCGTCTTTCTCCCGAACAGGAAAGTGGAGACGCAGAACAACCACGGCACAGGCTGTACCCTGTTTGATCAGCATAGAGAATGCCGGAATAAGCATACTGTCAAGAACACCAGCCTTGCCCTGTGCAAATCCGTCATAGTGAGATGCGATCAGTCCAAGGTGCTCATCCTTAACCCACTTCTCAAAAGCAACAACATATTTTGCCATATCCCAAACCTTCTCAATGGTGCCGCCGCCCTCAATCTCGAAGGTATCCAGAATATCCTGAGCCTTTGCGCGGATCGCATCCTCGTCAGTAATATCATCTGCGATAGCCCACATTTTTTCCCAGTCAAACTGCTTTGTGTATAAGAACATTCTGTTATACAGATTTGTCTCATCAATGTAAAGATCCATCATACCAGGATATGGTCTTCCAATCTGTGCAATATTTGTGTCACGGAATCTTCTTCTTACCTGAGCTGCTTTACACCAGTCTTCGATTTCTGCCTGAACACCAGGATCACCGCCCTCAACAACACCAGTGATAACAGCATGTCGTTTTCCGGCTCTTTCAAGGTCTGCAACTGCCTCACCTACAGCGCCGCATGCATAGCCTTCACCGAGCCAGGATGCGATATCGGTATGCTCATAATCTAATGCCTTTAACTTCTGAACATTTACTAAAACAACAGGAACATCAAGATCACGGATTGCCGGAAGCATGTTGTAGGAGGTAGCGTAGGTCAGCATCTGGAGAAATACCAGATCAACATCTGCTGCACGGAACTTATCTCCGGCTTCCATAGCCTGCTCCTTTGTGGTAACCATTCCGCCGTCAATAACCTCTACGGTATCTGGAAGAGTTTTTTTGAATGCTGCATACTGTGACTCGAACTCCGGTACTAATGATGGGAACTGCGGAAGGTATGCGCCTAATGCGATAGAAAATACACCGACTCTTGCTTTTGTGTTTACTAACATAATGAAACCTCCATTCATTTGTTTTTATTATTTGGCCTGCCGATTTTTGCCAGTCTCAAATTGCAGCATTATTATACAAAAGTCATGTGTAAAAAACAATCACTTTTGGCACATTTATCACCTTATTCCGACCCTTTTATAAGAATGATTTCTTCTAATTTTCAGCGGTTGACAAGGGCACTTAACAAATGCTAGAATAACGTTGAAATGTAAGGGAAAGCAATAGATAAGGAAAGTGATTTATGAGAGATTTGTACGATATTCACTGCCATATTCTGCCAGGGGTGGACGATGGAGCGAAGGATATGGACATGGCCCTTTCAATGATTGAAAAGGAAATAGACGCTGGTGTTGAGACAATTATTTTGACACCACATTTTCGAAAAGAAATGTTTGAACCTGATATGGAAGATATTTGGAGCGCGTATGATACGCTTGTTGATGAAACAAGAAATAGGAATATCCGT
>ENA-OROK01001937-OROK01001937.1-human-gut-metagenome-genome-assembly--contig:-NODE-1937-length-18797-cov-7.365222_pt1 | contig 18797 bp, 11 predicted proteins | sample MGYA00242127_ERZ509046 | MGnify/ENA primary metagenome ERZ509046 (study PRJEB26280, sample SAMEA2338728) | human gut metagenome | biome: human gut; feature: human-associated habitat; material: faeces... | reverse complement strand
CGGTACATTTTTTATCTTACCACGCTTGTCGAAAATTGTCAACACTTTTTTTGAAATTTCTTTAATATTTTTTCTTTTATTTTTATATAGCAAAAGATTGGTTGCAAAATTAACCAATCTTTCTTATTTTTATTTATTTTTGTCTTCATTCTTAGTAGGCTTATTCCAAGAAATATAGTCACATGATTTAGGATTATTTTCACATATATAATATTTCTTTTTATTTTTTGCTCTTCTAACTTGTACTGTTCCACCACATTTTGGACAAGGAACATCTACAGTTTCTACTATAGCTTTAGTGTTTTTACATTCAGGGTATCCTGGGCATGCTAAAAACTTTCCGAATTTACCATATTTATATACCATCATTCTTCCACATTTTTCGCATTTTACATCAGATACCTCTTCTACCATTTCAACATGTTCTAATTCTTTTTCTACTTTTTCAAGATTTTCTTCAAATGGTCCATAAAAATCTGAAATCATTTTTCTCCAATTTTCTTTTCCTTCTGCTATATTATCAAATTGATTTTCTATATTAGCAGTAAACTCTACATTTACAACATCTGAAAAGTTTTCTACTAAAAGTTTATTTACAACTTTACCAAGTTCTGTTGGCATTAATTGTTTTTGTACTTTTTCTATATATCTTCTTTCTAATATTGTAGTTATTGTTGGAGAATATGTACTTGGTCTTCCTATGCCTTTTTCTTCTAATGCCTTTACTAGACTTGCTTCTGTATATCTTGCAGGTGGTTCTGTAAAACTTTGCTTTGGTTCTATTTTTTGTTTTTTAACTTCTTGCTTTACTTCTAATTCAGGAATAATTCCTACTTCTTCCTCTTTTTTTTCATCAGTTCCTTCTACATATAATGTCATAAATCCTTTGAATTTTAAGTTTTGACCATTAGCTTTAAACGTATAATTATTAGCATCAATAGTCACTGACATAGTATCATATACTGCAGCTGTCATTTGACTTGCCATAAATCTATTATAAATTAGTTTGTATAATTTATATTGATCATTTGTTAATGATTCTTTTATTTTGTCTGGTTCTAAATCTGCATAAGTTGGTCTTATACCTTCATGTGCGTCTTGAGCCTCTTTATTTGTTTTATAATATCTATTTTCATAATAGTTTTCGCCATATTCTTCTACTATATGTTTCTTAGCAGCGGCTCTAGCTTCTTCTGATATTCTAGTAGAGTCTGTTCTCATGTAAGTGATTAATCCTACTGTTCCTTTTTCAGGGATTTTTACACCTTCATATAATCCTTGTGCAACAGACATAGTTTTCTTTAATGTAAATCCTAATTTTCTAGATGCTTCTTGTTGCATTGTACTTGTTGTAAATGGTGGTGCAGGATTTCTTTTCTTTTCACCTTTTTTTACATCTTCTACTATATATTTAGCATTTTCTATGCCTGAAAGGATTTTGTCTACCTGTTCTTTATTGTGAACTTCTTGTTTCTTTCCATCTTTTCCATAGAACTTTGCTTCAAATGTCTTTTTAGATTTTTCATCTAATAATTTTACATATATATTCCAGTATTCTTCTGGGATAAACTTTTCTATCTCTTCTTCTCTATCTACTATTAATTTTACAGCTACAGATTGAACTCTTCCTGCTGATAATCCTCTTCTTACTTTTTTCCATAACACTGGACTTATTTTATATCCCACAATTCTATCAAGAACTCTTCTTGCTTGTTGTGCATCAACTAAATTAATGTCAATGTCTCTTGGTTCTTTAATTGCTTTTTGTACAGCTGTTTTAGTTATTTCATTAAATGTTACTCTTGTAACTTTTGAATCATCTACATCTAATATCTTTGATAAATGCCATGCTATTGCTTCTCCCTCACGATCAGGGTCAGTTGCAAGATATACTTTTTTTGATGATTTGGCATCCTTTTTTAATTCTTTTATTAAGTCTCCTTTTCCTCTGATATTAATGTATTCTGGTTCAAAGTTATGTTCTACATCTATTCCTAGTTTTGATTTTGGTAAATCTCTAATATGTCCCATTGATGCTATTACCTTTGTATTTCCTCCTAGGAATTTTTTTATTGTATTTGCTTTTGCTGGTGATTCTACTATTATTAATTTATCTGTCATTTTTTCTCCCTTCTCTGCTTGTCTTCTTATGTATTGTAGCTTAATTTTTTTCTTTTTGCAATAGCTTGTCTACTTTTTATTTCTAAAACTACATCTTCAAGACCAATTGGTGTAACTTCATTTTCTTTTATAACATTCAATATTTTAGCAATTTCTCCATCGTCATTTGTTATGTGTTCTACTTTATTTTGCTCTATTCCGATTTTCTCTTTATATTCTGTTTTTATTATTTGTATACCATATATTAATTTATTTTGCTTTATTTTTTCTTCTTCGTTAGTTATTTTATAATATTCTACTTTTATTGGATAATTTATTCCCGCTTCTTCTAATTCGTTTCGGTTTAAAAAAATGCTTCCAAAAAAGTTTTTCAAGTTATCTCCCCCTTTCATTTTGATTAATATTTAAACTATATTACTTTATTTTGTAAATTTCAAGTCATTTCGGTCGCTTTTTAGAAAGTTTTTATTTTTTTATCGACATGTTTTTACATTATTGTCATTAACATAATGTTATAATTATATTAATGGAAGAGTCCGGACATCTTTTCCTTCATATATATTAGAAATAATTTTTTTATCTAATTTCTAATATTAAAAACAGCATATCTTTTTTCGATATGCTGTTTTATATTATTTTTTACTTACTTTTTGTCTTACATATTCATACATTACAATTCCTGCTGCAACAGATGCATTTAAACTTTCCGTTTTTCCTAACATGGGTATTTTGACTTTTTCGTCTGCCATTTCTTGAATCTCTTTTGAAACACCATTTGCTTCATTGCCTATTACTATGATTTTTTTATTAAAATCTATATCATAAATACTGTTTTCTGTTTGCAATGATGTCACCACTAATTTATAATGATGTTTTCGGATTTCTCTGATTGTTTGAGCTAAATTTTCTGATTCTATTATTTTTAATCTGAAAATTGCCCCCATTGTTGAACGTACTACTTTAGGATTAAATGCATCTGCTGTACCTTTTGAAACTATAATTTGATTTAATCCTATACTATCAACTGTTCTTAAAATCGTTCCTAGGTTTCCAGGATCTTGGACATCATCTAGCATAACTATAATGTCTTGTGAAAAGTCAATTGTTTCTTTCTCAATATTTTTTTCTATAATTGCCATTATTCCTTGTGGATTTGTAACTTGAGTGATTGATGAGAAAATTTTGTCTGTTACATAAATACACTCATATCTTGCTATTTCTAACATTATATTTGTTGGTATTTCATATGTTCTTGTAGTATCTTCACATATTATTATCTTTTTTATTGGTGCATTTTCTTTAACCGCTTCTTCTACAAGCTTAACACCTTCTACTATATATTCATTATTTTCATCTCTATATTTCTTGTCTTTTAATTTTTTTATGTGTTTTACTATTTCATTATCTTTACTTGAAATAATTTTCATTCTATCCTCCTACATCAATCAAAAACTCTTTTACTTCTTTTAACATTTTTATTTCTAATAAATTATTTAATGCTAATGTGATTTGTGGTTTTATTCCTTGTGTAAATTTTATTCTGTTTTTATATTTTTTTACTAATTCATTTATATCTATACTTAGTTCTCCTGGTTCAAACATGAATAACACAAAGCTACGCCTTCCTTGTACTTTGCTGATATTAAGTTTTTTACACAATATTTTTATTCTTGCAATTTCTATTAAATTTTCTATTTCTTTTGGCATGTTACCAAATCTGTCTATCATTTCATCTATTACATTTTGAATATCTTCTTCATTTTTACATAAAGCTATATCTTGATAGATTTCTATTTTTTGACTTGAATCTGATATGTATGTATCTGGAATATAGCATGTTGCATCTAAATCTATTTGTACATCTATTTCTGGTTCAACTTTTTCTCCTTGGATTTCTCTTACAACTTCATCTAATAAGTTACAATATGTGTCATATCCAACTTGTTCTAGATGTCCATGTTGTATTTCTCCAAGCAAGCTTCCTGCTCCTCTTATTTCTAAGTCTCGCATTGCAATTTTGAATCCTGAACCAAATTCAGTAAATTCTTTTATTGCTTTCAATCTTTTATCTGCAATTTCTGATAATAGTTTGTCTCTTTTATATGTTATATATGCATATCCTTGTCTATCTGACCTACCAACTCTTCCTCTAATTTGATATAATTGTGCTAATCCCATTCTATCTGCATTTTCTACTATTATTGTATTGGCATTAGGTATATCAATTCCTGATTCAAGAATTGTTGTACATACTAAGATATCTGTGTTTCCTTCAATGAATTCTTCCATTATATTTTCAATTTCATTTCCTGTCATTTGTCCATGTGCATATGCCACTCTTGCTTCTGGAACTAATCTTGATATTTCATCTGCCTTTTGCATGATTCTTTCAACATTATTAAATAGATAAAATACTTGACCTTTTCTTTCTAGCTCTCTTGTAATTGCTTCTCTTACAACTTCACTATCATATTCCAATACATAAGTTTGAACTGGCTTTCTATTATATGGAGGTTCATAAATTACAGACATATCTCTTACTCCAACTATTGACATATGCAATGTTCTTGGAATTGGAGTTGCCGTCATTGTTAATACATCTACATTTGTTTTGTATTGCTTTATTTTTTCTTTTGCTTTTACTCCAAAACGATGTTCCTCATCTATAATTAATAATCCTAAGTCTTTGAATTCTACATCTTCACTTAATATTCTGTGTGTTCCAACTATAATATCTACTTCTCCTAATTTTATCTTTTTTACAATTTCATCTTGTTGTTTTTTTGTTTTAAATCTATTAAGCACTTCAACTCGTACTGCAAAATTTGCCATTCTTTCTTTAAATTCTTTATATTGCTGTTCTGCAAGTACTGTAGTTGGTGCTAAATATGCAACTTGTTTTCCATCCATTACAGCTTTAAATGCAGCTCTTATTGCTACTTCTGTTTTTCCATATCCAACATCTCCACATAATAGTCTATCCATTGGCTTATCTGATTCCATATCTTTTTTTACTTCATCTATACAGCGTAATTGATCATCTGTTTCTTGATAAGGAAAACTGTCTTCAAACTGCACTTGCCAAGGTGTGTCTTTTGAAAATGCATATCCTTTTGCTTTTTCTCTTTTTGCATATAATTCTATTAATTCTTGTGCTACTTCTCTTAAATTTTTCTTTACTTTTGCTTTTGTCTTTAACCACTCTTTTGTTCCTAGCTTATTTACTTTAAGTCCGCCTTCATCTCCGCCTATATATTTTCTAACACTGTCTAATTGATTTGTAGGGACATACAAAACATCATCACCATAATATTTTATTTTTATATAGTCTTTTGTTGTTCCATCTGCAGTTATAGTATTTACACCTATAAAAATTCCTATTCCATAATTTTTATGTACTACATAGTCTCCTACTTTTAAGTCTGCAAATACAACTTTTTCTCCTTCTTTAAATGCTGATGATTTGTAGCTTTTTTTCTTTTCACCTTCTATTAATTCTTGAGAGGTTATTACTAATTGATTGATATCATAGCATTCATATCCTGCAGATAATTTTCCAATACTAACAGTTACTAAACTTTCATTATTTTTTACAATAATTGTTTTATCTAATTTTTCTTCATATTTATTTATAATTTCATTCTCATCAAGTAATGAACATATTTTTTTGGCTTTTTCTTTGTTTTCTGCTAATATGTATATTCTTTTTTTGGCTTCTTGAGCTTTTAATAATTCTTTTATTAATATTTCTATTTCACTTTTATAAAAGTTCTTTTCTTTGTATACCCAATTATATTTTTCCGCTTCTATTTTTACTTCATCGTCAAATTTATTTATATAAATATTTTGCCTATTTTCTAAGTTTTCTTCAAATTGTGCATTATTTTCTATATTTTTTAATGCTTCTGGTACCATCTTTTCTTTTTCCATTAATAATTGTATTACATTTTGGCTATCTTTATTTACATTTTCTATACGATGAGTTATTTTTGCAATTTCATCTAATACAATAATATATTTTTCGGATAAATAATCTAATATAGTACTTTGTTTTTCATAAAATGAATTTAGGTATCTGTCAATTTTGCTAATATAATTTTCATTTTTTATAGTTTCTATATCTTGATTTATTTGTTCTTGAAGTTCCTCTGGATAAACTGTTTCCTTTATCTTCTCTACAATTTCTTCTACATTTTTTTCTAATAAATATTCATGTGCTGGATATATTGTTGCTTTTTCAATATTCTCTGTTGACCTTTGACTTATTATGTTAAAATATCTTATTGAATCTACTTCGTCTCCCCAGAATTCAATTCTTATTCCTGTTTTTTCTGTAACAGAAATATCTACTATTCCACCTCTTACACTAAATTGACCTCTTCCATCAATTAAGTCATACCTTATATATCCTAAATCAATTAATTTTTGTTTTACATCTTCTAGTTTATATTCATCACCAATTTTGAATTTTAATACATTTTTATATAGTTCTTTTGGACTTATCATTTTTTGGATTGCTGCTTCTGCTGTTGTTACTACTATTCCTGTTCTCATCTCTTGAATTTTATTTAATGCTTCTATTCTTTCATATGGTAAGTCTTTGCTTTCAGCGACATAGTCATATGTTACTATTTTTTTTTTGGGTAAATATATTATTTTATCAGTGAAATAAGCTAAGTCTCCTACTATTTTTCTTGCTTGTATTTCATTATAAGTTATTATACAAATAGGTCTTTTTACAAATTCCTTTGTGGCCGCAATCATTTGTGCCATTCCAACGTCTGTTAAGCCCGATATAACTATCGGGCTTTTTTTATTTTCTATGTTTTTTATATATTCACAAAATTTAGGACTTTTTCCTAATTCTCCTAATATTGTATTCATTTCTTCCATTCCTTTGTTTTAAGATATTGATATTATACTACTTTTTAGTAATATTTTCAAGTTTTATCTTCCTTCTGAATCTATTGTAACAAATTCATTTTCTTTATTTCTAATATATTTTTTTCCTGTTTCTAAATCAATATATTCTTTTATTTTTTCAAATTTGATTTTAGGTTTGCCTTTCTTTTTTGTGATTTTCTTTCTTTGTAGATGTTCTGGATATTTCTGCCAATCTGATAAATATTCTAAATGTTTAATAAATTTATATCTATAATCTCCATTTCTTACATTACTTGATGCTTGCTTTATTAATTCTTTTTGATTTTGAGTTAATGGCATTAATATGTGAGTAGAAATAATTCTTCCATTTATATTAAAATCTGCTATTCCAGAATAAATTGGAACCATTGAATTTTCTTGATTTTTTATTGCAAATTCTTTAACTTTTTCTCTTTCTATATGTAGTCTTAATGGCATATTTAATCCATTTATATCTGAAACTAATAAAACAAATTTTGAACGTGGATTTTCATCTATTATTCCCCAATTTTCTGAAACATCCCCATTATATAAAAGATTCAATAATCCTGTTATTCCATTATCTTTTTGTAGATATAAATTTCTAATTGCATTTTCTGTTTTTAATCTCAAAATTATATCTTTGTCAAAATTATTCTCATGTACATTTAATCCACATATACCTGAAAAATATTTTTGGTAATCAGCTCCAAATTTAGCACTCATTTTGCTTAATGCATCTTCGATGCTTACTTCTCCACCTTCTAAATGAGTATCTCTATATTGATAATATATATTAGAAATCAGACTATCTAATAATGCTGTTTTAACATTTAGATTTTCCAATTGCTGTGGTAACAATTTATTAGTAGCATCTTTATTTTGCACAGTAGTTTTATCATCTAAGTCTAATTCATACATTATAAAATATGAATTATAAATTTTCTCAATTTCTTTTACTAATCTATTATCCCAAAATGCATATAATGCAGCTAATTGTGTTAAATTTAATTTTTGTAAATTTTCTTTTTTAAAAAGATTATCTATACCATTTATATCTTGTAATTTTTCTAGATTAATTCTTTTCAATTCATTTATTTGGTGCTTTTTATATTCTTCTAAAGTTCCAAACTCCTCTATTAATTGCCCTATTATCATTATCGCATTTACATATTGTTCTTTTAATTCTTTATCTGTTTCTTCTTGACCTATTATTTTTTTCAAATAATATTTAACTTTTTCAAACTCCGGAATTGGACCGATTAAATATATGGTTCTTTCTATCTTTTTTCTGCTTTCTCTATCAGTTTTTGTTTCAATAAGTTCTTTTTTTAAATCCATTATTTTTCCAGTATATCTTCTATCTAATTCATAAATAAGATTTGGATCTACACTTTCAACAATACCTCTAATATTTGTTATCACTTCTACCATAAGTTGTCTTATTGCCTTTTTATTATTTGAACTATATGGTATTCTTTCCTTGTTCTTTAATCTCTTTCCTGTTTTTCTTTCTTCTGCCACTAACTTTCTATATTCTATTTCTACTTGTTCCCAATTACTATTTAAATATTTTATTGCATTTCTTCTAGATATATTACTTTTAACATCTTCTATTTCAGCAGTTTTATGCAAAATATTATAAAGTTTATCTTGCATTTCTTTATTTGTTTTTTCTTTGTCTATTTCTGGATTTTTTTGATAAATTCTACTCAATTGTTCCTCTGCAGAACTTACCATCCTTGCAAAATCTTGCACATTTGATATTGGTGCTGTTTTAGCTCTTTTTATTGCTTTTACTATTAAATTATTAAATTCTCTATTCATTTAGCACCTCTCTTATATTTTTACAACTAATTTATTAAATTTAGAATTAATATAATTTTCTAATTTAGTCATAAATTCATTAGATTGAATCTCCTTTTTAGCTACCATATCTAAACCTTTTTCCCAACTTGCAGTAAGTTTAGGATTAAGCATATCTGGCATTGCATAATTTACAACATCATATATTACCTCTCCTTTTTTAGTTGGTGTAACTATTTGAGTTTTAGAATTTATATCTATGTATTTTATTCTCTCTAGTTTTTTTATAATTTCTCCACGAGTTGCACTTGTTCCTATTCCTGCACCTTTTATCTGTTCTCTTAGTTCCTCTTCTTCTATTAATTTTCCCGCATTCTCCATTGCTAAAATTATTGAACCTGAATTATATCTTGATGGTGGCGATGTTTCTGCATCTTTTATTTCATAATTTTTTGTTTCTATTTCTTGGCCTTTTTTTATATTTTTAAATACTTCTAAATTATTTTCATCACTTACATCTGTTTTTGAAGATGAGTTTTCAACATCTTGTGCCTTTTCTGTGGATTGCTTATTTACATTTTTTGGTTTTAAGACTTCTAAATATCCTAAATTTGTACATACTTTTCCACTTGCCAAAAATGTTTCTTTTTCTACTTCTACAGTTAAATTTACTTTACTATATTCTGCAGGAGGATAAAATATTGCTATAAATCTTTTTACTATAACATCATATACTTTCTTGTGCAATTCTGGTAATTTATCATAGTTTTCATATCCTTGCCCTGTTGGAATTATTGCATAGTGGTCTGTTATTTTACTATCATTTACATATTTAGTTTTTACTAAATTTGTAGAATATTTTTCTGTTATCATTTTATTTAAAAGTTTCTGCACTTCTTCATTTTTATATCCTTTAACTAGTCCATTTAAATTTTTAGATATTTCTTTTGCCACAGCTGTTGATAATACTCTAGCATCTGTTCTTGGATATGTTACTAATTTTTTTTCATATAAATTTTGAATAATTTCCAATGTTTCATCTGGCTTTATTTTAAATCTTTTAGTACATTCATTTTGAATTTCTGCTAAATTAAATAAAAGTGGTGCATTTTCTTTTTGTTTTGATTTTTTTAATTCTGTTATTATTGCTTTTTTTCCTGCCAAACCTTTTATAAATTCTTTAGCATCCTCTTCTTTTTTGAAGCCACTTTCATTATATAATTTGGTACTTTCAAACATTTTAGAATTTTGGTTTACTTTCCATTCTGCTTTAAATGTTCCATCCTCATTTCCAAATTCACCAATTATTTTATAATATTTTGTTTTAACAAAATTTCTAATTTCTCTTTCTCTAGAAACTACCATTCCCAGTACACATGTCATTACTCTCCCTATTGAAATAGATGCTTTTTCTTCATTTATTTCTTTTGCAACTTTTTTTCCATAAATAATAGATAATAGTCTTGAAAAATTGATTCCAATTAAATAATCTTCTTTTGCTCTTAAGTAGGCAGAATCTGCTAGACTATCATATTCTTTTTCGTCTTTTGCCTCTCTTATTCCTCTCTGTATCTCCTCTTCTGTTTGAGAATCTATCCATACTCTTTTTATTTGTGCCTTTGGATTTGGCTTTGCCATCATAAACACAAGTCTTTGTATGTATTCTCCTTCTCTTCCAGAGTCTCCTGCATTGTATATTTCTTCTACATCTTCTCTCTGTAATAGACTTTGTACAATATTAAATTGATTTTGTACTGCTGGAATAATTTCATACTTCCATTCATGTGGTATAAATGGCAATGTGTCTAATCTCCAAAATTTCAATTTTTCATCATATACTTCTGGATAACTCATTGTTACTAAATGCCCTACACACCATGTTATAATCCATTCATCTGATTCTATATAACCATTTTTTCTATTTGCTGTAATTTTTAATACTTTTGCAAACTCCATTGCTACTGATGGCTTTTCTGTTATTATTAATTTTTTTGGCATTTAGTTAACTCCTTTCTCTATTGTTCTATGTATTCTTTTGATAATCTATGTATTTCATTAAATCTTTTCATTGTTTCTGCATCATTAAATTTAAATCTTTGATATAATTTATCTATATATTTATTATCTCTTATAATTTTTCTTGTTTCTGGAAAATTCAAATCATACACATAATTAAAGTGACTAACTAATATGTCAGCACTTGTCTTACGTTCTTTATAATTTATTCTTTTATCTTCTACAAATTCTCTATAAATTTCATCTGAAATTTTATCATCTGATAAATCTGCTTTTTCCCAAATAGCCTTTTTGTCTCCAGATATTAAAATTCTAAATATGTCTGTTTTATCTGCATCTCTTATTATTTTAGCATGTAATCTTTCTCTTTCTGTCAAATCTTCTTCTATATCTGCTCTATTGTGGTTAACAATTGCTAATTTGATAATTTTATCAAATTTATTATCTTTTATAAAATTCCTAATCAATCCATCTTCAAATAAGATTTTTGCACCATATTTACCATGATTTATACTATCTTTATCCACAAAAGTATGATATAGACGGACTTGTTCAAATCTGCCTATATCATGCAATAATCCTATTAATTCTGCTAACTCTACATCTTCTTGACTTAATCCTAAATTTTGAGCTATTCTTTTTGAATTTTCCGCTACTTTTTCTATATGAACTATTTTGATTTTTATTTTCTCATCTTCTGGATTATACTTTTTTACATATTCTTTAAATGCTTTCTTTGCTTCTATCATATCTATTAGCATATTACTCACTTTCCTCTATCCTTTGTTCAATATATTTATTTGCTATACTTTTAATTTCTTCTAGCTCTTTTTCGCTTTCTAAATCTTTCATTTTATATCTGTTTAGCATTTTATTCACATAGTCCTCTTGTTTTAGAATTTCAAAACTTTTGAAAAAATTAATATCAAATATAAATCCAAGTACAGAAAGAACATTATCTATTGGAGTTTGTCTTACTTCTCTTTTCACTTGAGTTTTATTTTCTATTTGTTTGAAAACCTCTGGTGAAATTAGTGATCCTTCAACTAATTCTTCTTTTCCATTCCAGAACATTGTAACTCCTTCATAAAATATATCAATCTTATCCGCATCTCTTATTATTTTTGCAAATAGTTCTTGTTCCTGTGTTAAACCATCCTCAATTTTATATTTATTGTGATTTTTTACAGCTATTTTTATTAATTCATCATATTTATCTGTATCTATATATTTGTGGAGATCTTTATTCAAAATCTCCACTCCCAAATCTCCATGGTCAACACTCTCTGCATCTTTAAATGTATGATATCTTGTATACTGTTCAAACCTTGCTATATCATGCAATAGGCCTATTAATGTCGCAATTTCTATTTTTTCTTTTGAAAGATTTAACCTTTTTGCAATTTTTTCGGACAATTCCATTACTCTTATAGAATGCAATTGTTTTCTAATAATATTTGAATCTCTTAAATCATAATTTTCTGTATATTTTATAAATTCTTTTTGAGCTTTTTCTAAATCCATCTTCATATTCTCCTCTTATGAATTTTTTAACATTTCACCAGTATTTTCTTTAGTGTTACTTTACAACTACATTATATATTTTATTTTTTACATATATTTCTTTTACTATACTTTTTCCATCAAGTTTATCTGAAATTGCTTCATGTACTTTTTCTTTTACTGATGCTTCTTCTTCATCTAAAGCTATCATAACTGTAGCTTTTAGTTTTCCATTTACTTGAATTGGAATTTCTATTTCATCATCAATTGTTTTAGCCTCATCATATGTTGGCCATTCATATGTTGCAATCTCTCCTTCAAATCCTGCTAATTGATTTAGTTCTTCTGTCATATGTGGTGCAAATGGATTTAATAATGTTAAAAATGTTTTATATTCTGCTCTATTTATACGTTTTAATTTTGTAAATTCATTTACCATTGTCATAAATGTTGATACACATGTATTGAATTTCATTTCTTCAATATCTTTTGAAACTTTTTTAATTGCTTTGTTCATAATTTTTTCAGTTTCTTTTGAATATGTATCTCCATCTACTAACATATCTTTTAAGTTCCATACTCTGTCTAAAAATTTGAAACATCCTCTAATGCTATCCATTGACCAACTTGCTGTTTGATCAAATGGTCCCATAAACATTTCATATACTCTGAATGTGTCTGCACCAAATTCTTTTATTATATCTTCTGGATTTATTACATTTCCTTTTGATTTTGACATCTTTTCTCCATTTGAACCTAATATCATTCCATGTGATGTACGTTTTGCATATGGTTCTTTTGTTGGAACTACACCAATGTCATATAAGAATTTATGCCAGAATCTTGAATATAATAAGTGAAGTGTTGTATGTTCCATTCCGCCATTGTACCAGTCAACTGGTGACCAATATTCTAGTGCTTCTTTTGATGCTAATGCCTTATCATTATGTGGATCCATATATCTTAAATAATACCAAGATGATCCTGCCCATTGTGGCATTGTATCTGTTTCTCTTCTTGCTGGCTTACCACAGTGTGGACATGTTGTGTTTATCCATTCCTCATGTTTTGCAAGTGGTGATTCTCCATTTTCTCCAGGTAAGAAATCTTTAACATCTGGTAATCTTAATGGTAAGTCTTTTTCATCTACTGGCACCCATCCACAGTCTTCACAATATACCATTGGAATTGGTTCTCCCCAGTATCTTTGACGTGAAAATACCCAATCACGTAATTTATAATTTACTTTTTTGCTTCCTATTTTGTTTTCTTCTAGATATTCTATTACTTTCTTTTTAGCATCTGCAACAGATAATCCTGTTAAAAATCCTGAATTTACTAATACTCCAGTTTGTGTATCTGTAAAGGCTTCTTCTAATTTTTCTTTTGTTTCTCCATTTTCTGGTGCTACAACTTGAATTATTGGTAAATTAAATTTGCTTGCAAATTCAAAATCTCTTGTATCATGTGCAGGTACTGCCATGATTGCACCTGTTCCATATGATGATAATACATAATCTGCTACCCATATTGGAATTTCTTTATTTGTTAATGGATTTATTGCTTTTATTCCTTTGATTTCTACACCTGTTTTGTCTTTGTTCATTTCGCCACGTTCAAAGTCTGATTTTAATGCAGCTTTTCTTTGATATTCTTTTACTTCATCTAAATTTGTTATTTTATCTGCATATTCTTCTATTATTTTATGTTCTGGTGCTACTACCATATATGTTGCACCAAATAATGTATCTGGTCTTGTTGTATAAACTGTTAATGTTTCATCTGTTCCAGCAATTTTAAAATTTACTTCTGCACCTTCACTACGTCCAATCCAATTACGTTGTTGTGTTTTTATTTTTTCTAGATAATCTACATCATCCAAATCATCTATTAATCTTTGTGCATATTCTGTAATTTTTAACATCCATTGTGATTTTTCTTTTTGTACAACTGGACTTCCACATCTTTCACATACACCATTTACAACTTCTTCATTTGCTAGACCTACTTTGCATCCTGTACAGAAGTTAATTGGCATTGTTGCTTTATATGCTAATCCATGTTTATATAATTGAATAAATATCCATTGCGTCCATTTGTAGTATTCTGGATCTGTTGTATCTATTACTCTTGACCAATCAAATGAAAATCCTAATGCTTTTAATTGCTCTGTAAAATGTGCTATATTTTTAGCTGTTGTTATTTTTGGATGCACATTTGTTTTTATTGCATAATTTTCTGCTGGTAATCCGAATGCATCAAATCCTATTGGGAATAATACATTATAACCTTGTAATCTTCTTTTTCTTGCTATTACATCTAATGCTGTATAACTACGTGGATGACCTACATGTAATCCTTGTCCTGATGGATATGGAAATTCTATTAATCCATACCATTTTTTTGTATTTTTATAGTCATTTTTTGCATAAAATGTTCCTTCTTTTTCCCATTTATCTTGCCACTTTTTTTCTACTTCTTTAAAATTATATGTCATTATTATTCCCTCTCTCTTTTTAATATTTTAATATAATGATTATACTCGCAAAACAGCTAAAAGTCAATGTTTTAAGCCTCTCTTTTCCAATAAAATAAATATTGTTGTGCAATTCCTGCTAAATTTTCGAATTTTTCTTGTGCTAACTTTTCTAACGCTTTTTTATTTACTTTTGTTTCATCTTCATTCTTTATGTACAATTCATTCATTACTCTTCTAACCCATACATCTATTGGAAAAACCTCAAATCTTTTTAATGTTGAAAACAATAAAATACAATCTGCAACTTTTGGACCCACACCTGATAAAGTTAATAATTGTTCTCTAACTTCCATGGTATTAGGATTATTTTTCATCTCTTCTAAATCAACTTTTTTGTCTAACACCATATGTACGGTTTCATATAAACGTATATCTCTAAAACCTGTTCCAAGTTTTCTGTAATCTTCTACTGTTACATCTTTTAATTCCTCAGGAGTTGGAAATGTGTAATATTTTTCTCCATTCCAATCAATTTCTCTTCCATATGTTTTTGATAATCTTTCTATTATTCCTTTTATTCTTGGAATGTTGTTATTTGCTGAAATTATATATGAGATAATCATCTCCCATAAATCTTGATTTAATATTCTTATTCCTTGTCCATATTCTATACTTATTTTCATATTATCATCTATTTGTGATAATTTTTCTTTTATTTTCTCATAATTTCTATTTAAATCAAAATAATCTTGAACAATTTCTTTTATATCTCCATTACAAATTCCTTTAAATATTACTGTATCTCCATCTTTTTGCACATTCATTACATTCTCTTTGAATATTCCCGTGTAACTTCCATCTTCTTGTTTGTTCCATCTAAAACATTGCCCACAGTCAAATATATCTGCTAATTCAAATGATTTTATGTTTTCTATTTTGTATTCTTGTTCTTTCATTTTCGTCCACCTCATTCAAACTTTATTTTAAATCATTTTCAACTATTTTTCAACTAATTACAACAAAAAACCACCTGATAATCAGGTAGTTTTTAATATTTATTTTTCGCAAATTTTTGCAAATTTCTTTAGTTTTTCATATGCTAAATAGTTAATTGTTCCTGCTGGGAAATTTCCATCTTTATCTTTTCTTCCTGCTGGAACTCCTGTTAATACTTCTATTCCTTCTTCAATTGTTGATACTGCATAAATATGGAATTTCTTATTTTTTACTGCATCAACAACATCATCTGAAAGTTGAAGATTATTTATATTTTGAACTGGTATCATAACACCATGAGAACCATCTAATCCTCTCATTTTACAGATTTGGAAAAATCCTTCTATCTTTTCATTTACTCCACCAATTGGTTGGATTTGTCCTTTTTGATTTACAGAACCTGTAACTGCTATTGATTGTTTAATCGGTATTCCTGAAAGGCTTGAAAGTAATCCATATAATTCTGTACTTGATGCACTATCTCCATCTACTCCATTGTATAATTGTTCAAAACAAATACTTGCAGTTAAGCATAAAGGAATATCTTGGGCAAATAGTTCTCCTAAGTATCCAGAAAGTATATAAACGCCTTTAGTATGTGTTGAACCTGACATTTCAACTTCTCTTTCTATATTTACAACTCCTTGTTTTCCTGTATAAGTATTTACTGTAATTTTTGCTGGTTTTCCAAATGTATAATCACCTATTGTTAATACTGTTAATCCATTTAATTCTCCAACACATGAACCTGTTGTATTAATTAATAATGTATTTTCTTTTATCATTTCTATATATCTAGCATCATATTTTTTTATTCTTTCTACTCTTTCTGCTAATGCCTTATTTACTATATCTTCTGTTACAATTTTATTTTTTGATAATTTTGCCCATGTTCCTGCTTCTCCAACAACTTGTGCTATATCTGTAAACCTTGTTGATAGTTTATCATTATCTCCTGCTAATCTAGATGCATATTCTACTATTCTAGCCATTGCAGTTCTATCTAATGGTGGTAATTCTTCTTGTTCACAGAATGTATGAACAAATCTTGCTAATTTATTAACATTTTCTTCGTTTATAGGTGCTGTTTCTTCAAATTCTACTTTTATTTTGAATAATTTTCTAAAGTCACTATCAATTGATAATAATGTATGATATATATTTGAATTTCCTATCAATATTACTTTTAAATCTAATGGAATTGGCTCTGGTTTTAATGAAATCATTGCCATTGATGAACGTTGTTCCATTGTATTATCTATACTTAATTCTTTTATTCTTAGAACTCTTTTTAATTCTTCATAACACATTCCATTTGCTAACAAGTCTTTTGCTTGGAAAATTATATATCCTCCATTTGCTTTATGCATTAATCCTGGTTTCAACATTGTAAAATCTGTTTTTAATGAACCATAATAGTTTTCATATTCTAGTTTTCCAAACAAATTTTGAAAAGAATAATTTGAGTCCATTACAACTGGACATCCTTCTCTATCACTATTATCTATAAATAGATTTACTCTATAATTTAAACAAGGATCTTGCTTTCTTTGTGCTGGTCCTTGTTGCATTTGTTGAGGATTTGGTGCTTTATCTTCTTCTAAAAAGTATGAAACATTTTTTAATACATCTTGTTTTACATCATTTAAAAATTGAGTAATTTTTTTGTTTCTCTTATATTTTGATTTTATATAATTAATATGTGCATTTACTGTTAATAAGGCTACATTTGATTGCCATTCTGATACCTTTTTATCAGATTGTCTTTCAATTTGTTTTATCACACTAATTGCATCCATAATCTGTTGTTGAACTATAACAGATTTTTCTTCATATTGTTTTTTTATCTCTTCATCTAATTTATCAAACTCTTCTTCTTGTATAACTTTTCCTTCTACAACAGGCATCATATAAATACCGTTTTGAGCTGATTTTACTTGGAATCCGTGTTTTTGTGAATCTTCATTTAATTTTGTAAGCACTACTTCTCTTTTTTCTTCAAATTCTTTTTTTATAAGTGCTTTTTCTTTTTCAAAATCATCTGCATTAAAAGTTTTCTTTATATCTTTTTTTACTTCTTTTATAAACCCTTCCATGCTTTCTTTAAATTCTTTTCCTTGGCCTGCTGGTAAAGAAACAGCTATTGGCTCATTTGGATTTTGAAAATTATATATATAACACCAGTCATTTGGAACTTTCTTTTTACTAGAAATACTATCTAAATAATTTTTGGTATACATTGTTTTTCCAACTCCACTTGGTCCTTCAATATATAAGTTATATCCTTTTACATCTACACTAATTCCAAATTCTAGTGCTTTTATTCCTCTTTCTTGCCCTATACCATCATTTATTGGTTCTAGTTCTTTTGTTGTTTCGAATTTAAACATTTTCTGGTCACATACCATTTTTAAGTCTCTATAACTTAACTCATTTTTTTCTTTCACTTTTTTCTCCTCCGTACATTTTTATTTTGTCCTACTTTATCTCTTTTATTTTATATTAGTTGTTCTTTTTTGTAAAGTTTTTTTGTGTATTTTTTTGTTGAATTTTTTGGAAAATAATCAAAAGAAAAAGCTGTAATAAACAATAATTTATTACAACTTTAAAATACTATTCAGCTTTATTTTCTGTAGTTTCTTCTGCTACTGGAGCTTCAGCAACTTCTTCAACAACTTCAGCTGGTGCTTCTGCTAAATCTTCTTTAATAGTAATTTCTCTATTTTCGATTCTAGCTCCAACCATTTCTTTAGTTTTAGAAGCTTTACCTGTTCTCTCTCTTAAGTAGTATAATTTAGCTCTTCTAGCTTTACCAACTCTAACTACTTCTACTTTTTCTACTAATGGTGAATGGATTAAAAATGTTTTTTCAACACCTACACCATAAGAAATCTTTCTTACTGTGAATGTTTCGTTAACTCCTCCACCTTGTTTTTTAATTACAATTCCTTCAAATACTTGGATTCTTTCTTTG
>ENA-OROK01001918-OROK01001918.1-human-gut-metagenome-genome-assembly--contig:-NODE-1918-length-18946-cov-2.287280_pt1 | contig 18946 bp, 13 predicted proteins | sample MGYA00242127_ERZ509046 | MGnify/ENA primary metagenome ERZ509046 (study PRJEB26280, sample SAMEA2338728) | human gut metagenome | biome: human gut; feature: human-associated habitat; material: faeces... | reverse complement strand
ATTTTATCCGTTTGCATGGCTGAGAAAAATTGGCGGGTAAAGGCCCAATATTCAAGAACAAGGGCGATGCCGATATACTTGCACTGCCCGCGAAAGATCGTGATTTTTTCTTCACCGTAGGCGCCTATTTTTTCTTTAACAGCAATCTCCTGCCGGAGGTGATTTCTGGCGGGAGGCTTCTTCCTTTGCGTTTCCAACTATGAAATACCATTTCCCGATCGTCATCATTGACGAGGATTACCATTCGGAAAACGTTTCCGGTCTTGGCATTCGAGACCTTGCACAAGCCATCGAGGCGCAGGGGCAGGAGGTTAGCGCCGTTACCACATTTTCCGATCTCTCGAGTCTCGCGCGTCAGGCGAGCCGTACGTCCGCATTTATCGTGAGTCTTGACGATGACGATTTCTCTGACACGGGCGAGGAAAACGAAGCCATTGCCGAGTTGCGCGCTTTTGTTCACCAAGTCAGAAGTTCGAATCCGGATGTGCCGATTTTTCTTTACGGTGAAACGAAGACGGCGCCTTCGATTCCGAACGACGTGCTGCGCGAACTGCACGGCTTCATTCACATGTTCGAAGATACACCCGAGTTCGTGGCGCGCTACATCGTGCGCGAGGCGCGTCAATATCTCGAAAGCCTGCCGCCGCCGTTCTTCCGCGCATTGACGCATTATGCGGCTGACAGTTCCTACTCCTGGCATTGCCCGGGACACTCGGGCGGTGTGGCTTTCTTAAAGAGTCCGGTCGGACAGATGTTCCACCAATTCTTCGGCGAAAACATGCTTCGTGCCGACGTCTGCAACGCCGTGGAAGAACTGGGTCAACTGCAGGATCACACCGGCCCGGTGGCAGAGTCCGAACAAAATGCGGCTCGAATCTTCGGTTGTGACAACCTTTTCTTTGTGACGAACGGTACGTCCACGTCCAATAAGATTGTTTGGAACTACACGGTAGCTCCCGGAGACATCGTGATTGTGGATCGTAACTGCCACAAGTCGATTCTGCACGCTATTACTCTGACGGGGGCCATCCCCGTCTTCCTGATGCCCACGCGCAACCATTATGGAATCATCGGCCCGATCCCGCGTTCCGAATTTGATTGGGAAACGATTCAGGAAAAGATTGCCAAGAATCCGTTAATCAAAAATAAGAACGCTAAGCCGCGCATTATGACGATCACGCAGTCGACGTACGACGGCATCGTCTACAACGACGAAGGGATCAAGGAAAAGCTCGACGGCAAGGTCGACATCCTGCATTTTGACGAAGCTTGGTTGCCGCATGCGGCTTTCTCGCCGTTTTACAGTGACATGCACGCCATCGATCGCAACAAGCCGCGCACCAAAAAGAGCATGGTTTTTGCGACGCACTCAACGCACAAGCTTCTGGCAGGCATTTCGCAGGCAAGTCAAATTTGCATTCAGGACTCCGAAACGGAAAAGCTGGATCGCTCGAGCTTCAACGAAGCGTTCATGATGCATACCTCCACGTCGCCGCAGTACGCCATCATCGCAAGCTGCGACGTGGCGGCAGCCATGATGGAAGGCCGTGCCGGCAAGGCTCTTGTGGAAGAATCCATTGCTGAAGCTGTTTATTTCCGTCGTGCGATGCGCGAAGTCGGTAAGAACTACGACGACTGGTGGTTCTCTGTGTGGGGGCCGGAAAAGCTTCCGAGCGAAGGCTTCGGCTCGCAAAAAGACTGGATGCTGCACGCCAACGAAAGCTGGCATGGGTTCGGTCCCGTGGCAGAAGGTTTCAACATGCTCGATCCCATCAAGGGAACGATCGTGACGCCGGGCTTGTCCGTGGAAGGAGACTTCTCCGAGACGGGTATTCCTGCTGCCGTTGTAACGAAGTACTTGTCTGAGCACGGCATTATTGTGGAAAAGACGGGGCTTTACTCGTTCTTCATCATGTTCACGATAGGCATCACCAAGGGCCGTTGGAACACGATGGTGACAGAACTGCAGCAGTTCAAAGATGCCTACGATGCCAACTCGCCGCTTTACCGCGTGATGCCGCGATTCCTTTCGGAGTTTCCTCACTACGAGGGTCTGGGCCTGCGCGACCTCTGCCAGAGCGTGCATGAGGTCTATCGCGACTACGACGTGGCGCGTTTGACCACGCAGATGTACACCTCCGAAATGATTCCGGCAATGCGCCCGACGGACGCCTATGCCAAGTTTGCCCACGGTGAAATTGATCGTTTGCCGATTGATTCTCTGGAAGGCCGCATTTCGGCAGTGCTGCTCACGCCGTATCCGCCGGGAATTCCGCTCTTGGTGCCGGGCGAACGCGTCAATTCCAAGATTGTTGAGTATCTGCGCTTTGCGCGCGACTTCACCCGTCGATTCCCGGGCTTTGAGAGCGACGTGCACGGTCTTGTGAAGGTCAAACAGCCTGACGGAACCATCAAGTACATGCTTGACTGCGTGCGTGAAGACTAATTATCGAAACACAACTTCTTAACGAAAAAAGAAAATGGCTTTGGATCTGGTGATCTTTAATGAAACTCCCGTCACGATTCTCAAAGTGCAGGGAGCCGATAAGTTTTTGGCCCGACTTCTGACGAGCGACGTGACGAAACTTGCCGTGGGCGGAGTGGAGCGTTCAGTTGCAATGAATGCGACGGGTGGTGTGCTGGGCACTCCCTGGGTGGCTCGTCGCGCAACGGATGCCTACGAAATCATTCTTGCGGGCGATGAAACCGATGCGTTGCAGGCCTGGATTCGCCAGGTGAGCGTTGCGTTTGAAGCAGAAGTGGGTGTGGAGGCTCTTGCGGGTTTCTACTTCGTCGGCAAGCTTCCGATTGACGGTATCACGCTGCAAGCCGGTCATATGGTCGAAAGCCTGGGCATCCGTTTCATCGATATGGGGTGGATGTGCTTGGCTATCGGTCCCGAAGCCAATATCAAGGCCTTGAGTGAAAACCTGATTAAAGCAGGGGCTAAGAAGGGCGAGCAGACCGGATGGGATGCCTTGCGAATCTTTGCTCGTGAACCTGCGGCAGGCTTGGAATTGGATGAAAGTTCAAGCCCGCTGGAAACGGGCCTGGAAGGCGCGTTGAACTTTGACGATCCCGATCGCATTTTTATTGGCCGAGCTCTGACAGAAGCGCGTTTTAAGGCCGGTAATTACGATCGTATGCAGTTGGTGGCCTTTGACGTTGCGTTTGACCCGGCTCTTCTCGTTGAAGTGCCTTACATTGTGATCAACGGCACGCAATACCCTTGCACCTCGATTGCTCGAGTTCCCGAAGGTCCCTTTACCGTGGCGTTGGTACGTTTGCCTCAGGAGGTCAAAATCGGTGATCGTGTCCCGGTGGATGTCAAGACGGATCCACGTACGCACTGTGAAGCTGCTTTGGTGGTGGACAAACAAATCTAACTGAAATGAGAAACATGGCTGCCAGCGTTTTTGAAATGTTCAAGCTTGGCGTCGGTCCGAGTTCGAGTCACACCGTCGGACCGATGCGCGCCGCACTTCTGTTTGTCCAGGAGCTCCAAAAGAAAGAGCTATTGCCTAAGACGGAGCGCGTGGTCTGTGAGCTGATGGGAAGCCTCGGCGCAACCGGTCGCGGGCACGCTACCGATAAGGCCGTGCTTCTTGGCTTGTCGGGCAAGGCTCCGGCAACCGTGACTGGCAGGGAGTCCGTAGAGATCCCGCGAGAAGCTGAAGAAAATCATGTACTTAATCTTGCCGGGATCAAGCGTATTGCCTTTGATCCCGACCGCGACATGATTTTCTCGGCCGACAAGGTTTGTGCGTTTCACACCAACGCCATGGACTTGACGGCACTCGACGCTCAGGGAAACGGTTTGCTGTGCCGTCGTTATTACTCTGTGGGCGGCGGATTTATTGTGGCCGGTAGCGAACGAGACCCGGATGTCCCCAATGGGCCGGCGGCCGTTACCAAGAGCAAGGCTCAGCCGTTGCCTTATGTGTACCGAAACGGTACAGAGTTGCTTGAATTGGCCATTGAACACAATCTTTCGTTTGCTCAGATCGCCCGCGCCAACGAACGCGTGCATCATACGGACGAAGAGATTGACAACGAGTTGGATGCCGTCTGGGAAGCAATGAACGATTGCATTAACCGAGGGTTAGAAGCGGAAGGCGCCATGCCGGGACCGTTTGCCGTGAAGCGTCGAGCCAAGCATCTGGCTCAGCGGTTGGAAAACGTGAACTCCGCCTCCGACCCGTTGTGTGCACTCGATTGGATCAATGCCTGGGCTTTTGCCGTGGGCGAAGAAAATGCTTGCGGCGGTCGTGTTGTCACAAGTCCCACCAACGGGGCGGCTGGCGTAATTCCGGCAGTTCTCCGCTATTACCGTACCTTTATTCAAGGAGCCAGTCCCGAAGGGATTCGCGAGTTTTTGCTCACGGCCGGAGCCATCGGACTCCTCTACAAGAGCAATGCCTCGATTTCCGGTGCAGAGGTCGGCTGCCAGGGCGAAGTGGGTGTTGCTTGCTCGATGGCTGCCGGTGCGCTGGCTGCAGTTTTGGGCGCCAATCCCCGTCAAGTCGAAAACGCTGCAGAAATCGGCATGGAACATTGCTTGGGGCTGACATGTGATCCCGTGGCTGGGCAAGTGCAAATTCCTTGTATCGAACGCAATGCCTTTGCGGCAGCCCGTGCGCTGGATGCGAACACCTTCTCCAATTTCTCCGATGGCAAGCACCGGGTAAGTTTCGACCAGGTGGTGGAAGTGATGCGTCAGACCGGAAACGACCTGCCGAGTCTCTATAAGGAAACATCCGAAGGGGGGTTGGCTAAGAATATGGAACAGAAATGAAAAGATTTATGATTTATAATTTATGATTTATGTGTTGACACGCTTATTATCGCATAAATTATAAATCATAAATGAAAAAATCATAACTCATAGATGAAAAAAAGTTTATATATGCTATTGTGTGCTGCCGCGTTAGTTTCGTGCGGGCAGCCGAAACAGCAACAGAAGGCTGTTGCTGATGTCGTGACCAGTGGTAATCCGATATTCGAGGGCTGGTATGCCGATCCGGAAGGGATCATTTATGGTGATACCTATTGGGTTTTCCCGACCTGGAGCGATGCGTATGAGAAGCAGACTTATTTCGACTGCTTTTCGTCCAAGGATTTGGTGAACTGGACGAAACATTCGTCTGTACTCGATACCTCCGCCGTGAAATGGGCGAAGAAAGCCATGTGGGCGCCGTCTATCATCCATAAGGATGGCAAATATTATTTTTTCTTCGGGGCCAACGACGTGCATGAAGGTGAAGTAGGAGGAATCGGGGTTGCCGTCAGCGACCGCCCGGAAGGTCCGTATAAGGACCTGTTAGGCAAACCGCTTATCAACGAGATCGTAAACGGGGCACAGCCGATCGACCAGTTCGTTTTCCGTGACGATGATGGCCGCTACTATATGTATTACGGCGGTTGGGGACATTGCAATGTCGTCTGCCTGAACGACGATTTCACCGGATTGGTTCCTTTTGAAGACGGGACGGTCTACAAGGAAGTGACACCGGATAAATATGTGGAAGGTCCGTTCATGTTCAAAAAGAACGGGAAGTACTATTTTATGTGGAGCGAAGGGGGCTGGACAGGTATTGTGTCGCTTATGCGATTGCCGATTCGCCTTTCGGACCCTTCAACCGTGTCGCCACGATTCTCCAGCAGGATTCGACGATCGCGCGGGGAGCTGGGCATCATTCCGTATTGCATGTTCCGAATACTGAAGATTATTATATCGTCTACCATCGCCGCCCGCTGAACGACAATACCCGCGACCACCGTGTGACTTGTATCGACCGGATGACTTTCGATGAGAACGGATTTATAAATCCTGTTAAAATGACTTTCGAAGGTGTTCCCGCCCGTACAATAGATAAGTAAGATTTGGTTTATCTCTAAAAGATATTAAAACAGGAGTGTAGCTGTTGCGCTCCTGTTTTTTTATATTGCTTTTGATGCGTGTGTCAGACATATTGGAACATTATTGGATTATTGGTTTTATCCTGCTCACGACAGGTACCTGTATCGCCTGGCTTGTATATGGGTTGATGTCGGTAGGCAATAGGGGGATCATCTACCTGTTCGTAGTGTTCTTTAACATACTGGCCATCGTCAGCTACAAGAAGAGTTGAAAGTTGCTATTTGCATTTTCACTTTCACCTTTCAACTATAATGTGTTTTACGACATACTTAACTAATTTTTACAAACATCCTGCTTGCATTTATGCGCTCTCTTTTATATTTGATTCAAATCTGAAACAATATTTCAAATATGGAAAGCGTTATTCCAAATATGGAAAAAGCAGAAGAGAACTACAAGGTTCCGAATCTCGAAAAAGGGATCGCTGTACTTGAGTACTTGTCGCTTCACACCCAGGGTGAGACGCTTCAGGATATCAAGTCCGCCCTTGATATTTCACAGACTACGGCCTACCGTATTTTAAATACGTTGGTCCGTCTGGATTATTTGATCTATAATGAAGACACAAAAAGGTACAAGTTATCCCGTAAATTACTAACTTTGGGATTCAGATCGTTGAATGAACACAATTTGCTGGAAACTGTTTTGCCTCGTTTGCGCGATTTGCGCGACCAGGTGAAAGAGACGGCATGCTTCGGCGTGCTGGGGGACCGGAAAGGTATCTTTATCGAGCAGGCGCAGGGACATCATACGTTCCGTTTTATCCTCTCGCCGGGAAAACCTTTCGATTTGCATTGTTCGGCTCCGGGAAAGGCTATCATGGCTTATTTGCCGAATACAGTCCGGGACCGATATTTGTCTTATATGGAATTTACACGCTACAACGCCCGGACTATTACTACACGTGACGCTTATCTGGAGGAACTTGAGAAGGTCCGGAAATTGGGCTATGCCATGGATAATGAGGAAGAACTGAACGGTGTGATTTGCATCGGAGCGCCTATCTTTAATTATACGGGTTATCCTTGCGGGGCAATTTGGATTTCAGGCCCTAAGGACCGGCTGTCGAAAGAGGTCGTACGTGTTTCGGCAGACTGTATAAGGAAAGTGGCCCAGACGATTTCTCTTGAGTTGGGATATAGTAAAGCAAAAAAAATATAATATACCATGAACACACGAAAATACATGTTTAAAAACTCACTGGTGGCTTGTTTTGCCTGCTGTTGCATCTCCTTTGCTTCAGCAGGCAACCCACCGTTCTTCCCGACAGATGTCGTGGCGAACGCCAAAGGTGAGTTGCTGATGACAGATAAAGGAGTAAAGCGGGTGGATGTTTTTTCGCCTGATGGCAAGACATTGTTGCGTTCTTTCCCGATGGACGAAGCGCCTACGGGTATCCTTTTGGATGGCGACAAGGCATATGTGACTACATTCGGAACGACAGGTCATTTACAGATCCTCTCGCTCGAATCGGGCAGGGTGGAGGCTTCTATTCCGACCGGTTCGGGAGCATGTCATCCGATGTTTGGTCCGGACAAGAAGCATATATATGTATGTAACCAGTTCCAGACCACGATTTCCGAAATCGATCCGGTTGCGCGGAAGGTGATGCGTACGGTGAAGGTATTGCGCGAACCGAAGTCCGCCGTGTTCAGCAAGGACGGCAAATATATGTTCGTCACGAACTTCCTTCCTGCACAGCGGGCTGATCTCGATTATGTGGCCGCCTGTGTATCCGTCATCGAAATGGATGGCTTCACGAAGGTGAAGGACATCCAGTTGGCAAACGGAAGCAATGCCCTTCGGGGAATCTGTATAACTCCCGACGGCAAATATATATATGTATCGCACAACTTGGGGCGTTTCACCGTCCCTACATCTCAATTGCAGCAGGGATGGATGAACACGAGTGCTTTCAGCGTGATCGATGTCGACAAGCAGGAGTTCCTGGGAGCCATCGTCGTGGATGAACCCGAACGGGGGGCGGCCGGTATCTGGAGCATTGCCTGCAACGACGAGTCTGTTTTCATCTCCCATTCGGGAACGCACGAGGTCAGCGTGATTGACCATAAGGCGATGTTGGAGAAATTTCTGAACTATCCCAATAAGGCGGTGTTGGACTACGACCTGACTTTCTTGTATGGCCTCCGCGAACGTATCCCGCTGGAGGGGAACGGTCCTCGCAATATGATCCTGAACAGTGACAAGCTGATTATCCCGACTTACTTTGCCGATATCCTGAACATAATGGATATCAATACGAACGAAGTGACGTCGGTCGAGCTGAATCCCGGACGTGAAGAAACGGCTGAAAACAAGGGTGAACGCTACTTCAACGATGCTTCGCACTGCTTCCAGAATTGGCAGAGTTGTAATGGCTGCCATCCGGGAGACGGACGAACGGATGGCATGAACTGGGACTTGATGAACGACGGTGTCGGCAACTCAAAGAACTGCAAGAGCATGCTCTTTAGCCATGTGACTCCTCCCAATATGATTTCCGGTATCCGTGAACATGCGGAACGGGCTGTGCGGGCAGGATTCAACTTCATCCAGTTTTTTGAAGTCTCGGAAGAAGATGCCGCTTGTGTGGATGCCTATTTGAAATCACTTCGTCCCGTGCCCAGTCCTTACTTGGTGAATGGCGAGCTGTCTGATTTGGCAAAGGAAGGGCAAAAGGTTTTCGAAAAGCTGAAATGCGGGGAATGCCATAGCGGTGTTTATTATACGGATATGAAATACCACCGCATAGGTGAGGATATAGAGTTCGAAAAAGGTTGGGATACTCCGACTTTGCGTGAAGTGTGGCGTACGGCTCCCTATTTGTTCGACGGACGTGCCGCTACCATGAAGGAAGTGTTCAGTGTCCATAAACACGGCATCGAGAAGAAAGTTTCAGAGAAAGATATCGAAGCATTAACCGAATATGTGAACTCTTTATGAACTATTGCGATAAAATACATTATAATATTTATACGACCGGACTGGCTACTTTCGGTGAAATGGTAGACGCCCTGCTGGCACAGTTGCCTCAAGACGAACAGATTCTCCGTTTGGCATTCTTCGGCATGCCGAACGACAACGAACAATACGTCTCCCGCCGCATCATGCTGCGTGAGAAAATCCGTAAGTTTTATGGGAATCATGAACCGGTATTGAGTTATGTTTCCCAGCCACCTCTGAATGCCGGACTGATCTTGGAAGTCCATAGCTACAAAGCGGACGAAGACGATCATATCACCTTCTGCCGTCACGGCGGCTTCCCGTATGTCGTACTGGAAAATGCCGATGGCCGTTTCCTCTTTGCCGGTGGCCTCCATGGGGATGTGATAAATTTCGGTATCCAGCAGCAGTCCGCCGAAGTATTCCACATGATGGGAGAGGTGATGCGCCGGGAAGGCTTCCCCGTAAACTGCATCATCCGCCAGTGGAACTACATCGAGCAGATCACCCGCTTCGACGGGCCGGACCAGCATTACCAGATGTTCAACAACGCCCGTGCCGATTTCTATGGAAAGACGGACTGGAGCAACGGTTATCCGGCTGCTACCGGTATCGGGGCCAACTTGGGAGGCATACTGGTCGATTTGGATGCGGCCGTGTTCGCCCGTTCCGAATGCTATGCCACCCCGATCGACAATAAATTGCAGATAGCCGCCCACGCCTATTCGGACCAGGTCCTCGAAGCTGCCCAGCAGAAGAAAGCCACTCCGAAGTTCGAACGGGCCAAAAGCATGACTTTCGATGACCGGCGGATCGTTTATATTTCCGGTACGGCAGCTATCCGCGGGGAGGAAAGCCTGGTTGGGGTAGGGCTCGGACGCCAGCTCCATATCACGATGGAAAACATCGGCCAGCTGATTGGTAAGGCGAAACTGAAAATGCTGCGTGTCTATCTGAAAGAGAAATCCTTCTATGAGGAGGCACGCGAACTGCTGGAAGGATATAATTTGAATATCCCCATATCTTATATGTGGGCGGACGTTTGCCGGGATGAGTTATTGATCGAAATAGAAGGGATCGCCATCGAGTAAACGTTTCATAGGCATCAAACAAGAGTTTCCTCGTATGGAAACAGTCGTTTCACCCTATGGAAACAAAGTTTCTCCGGTAGGAAATAGGCACAGAACAAATATTACTAACTAAATAAACAAGAGAAAAAATGAAAAAGAATCTTATGAAATCGGCCGCTATGGGAGCCCTCCTGCTTTCGATGGCTGCATGTAACGGCAAAACATCTACTGGCGAGGCTACCTGTTGCGCAGCGGCAGGCGAAGGACAATGCACCGAACAGTGCGGAAACGACTGCAAGAATGAATGTAACAACAATGCTAACTGTAAAATTAATAAAGAAATGAAGTATTCAAAGAAGTACACAAATGCCGATTTCTACAAAGACGGCAAGTTCCAACAGGATGTTGCTATGGAAGCAATGAAAGACATGTTCGCTTTCTACGGTGTTCCTTTCACCGAACTGATGGCTAAGGACATGTGGGTGACTGATTTCGGTCTGGGTGATTTTGAAAATGTGGGTATGGGTGGTATTTTCTGGGTCAACGATCCAGAATACGGCTACTTCGCTCACGCGATCTACCTGCTTCCGGGACAGATGATCCCCGAACATGCGCATGTAAAGACCAAATTCCCGGCTAAACATGAATCCTGGATGGTAGAAAAGGGATGGGTTTACAACTTCTCTGAAGTAGGTGACGAGACTCCGAACGCTCCTGCTATCCCCGCTACCCACGGTGCGATCAAGAGCAAAAATTTCGTCGTACAGAATGTAGGTGATGTTCTTCGCCTGAAAAAACTGGAAACATTCCACTTTATGATGGCTGGTCCTGAAGGTGCTATTGTTGATGAATGGGCATGCTACCACGATAATGACGGCTTGCGCTTCACCAACACGAAAGCTGCGTTATAATAAGTAATAAACACCTTATAATTTATTACATGAACAAATACTATTTATTAGTATCACTCTTTCTGTCCTCTTCTGTTATGGTGTCTGCCGGCCCTAAGCAGAAGAAGGCGGAAACGTGGATTGATGCTTCAGTCAAAGCCAAAACGGAATTACAGGCAAAGCTGAAGAAATCCGGAATGCCGATCGTCTCTACCTGGATGAAGCATAAGGCGAAAGCCGAACCTTTCGTGGTAGACTTGAAAGGCGTGGATAAGCTGGTGCTTGTAACGGCCGGTGGTCCCGATGGTACGGATTACGACCAGGCTGTATGGGCGAATGCCCGTTTGATCAAAGCCGATGGTACAGCCGTATGGTTGGACGAAGTTCCTTATGAATACGGTGTTGCCGGTTGGGCAAAACCCAAGATGAACACGAATGCATACGATCATGAGATCGTTATTGCTGGAAAGGAATACAAACACGGTGTGTTCTGCCATGCGAACGGCACGTTGGTATACCCGGTGGGTGGCCAGTATGTCCGCTTCGAAGCCGAAGTCGGTATCGATGATACTTCAAGTGGCGGAAGTGTGTTTTTCCAGGCATTGAATACGGTTCCGACCTTTGTGGCGGAAGAATTGAACAATAAGTATCCGGAAGAAATCGGTATGCTGGGTGCGGTACTGGACGGCCTGGATACCTGGTTGATCACCCCGGATGCCTCAGTCGAAAAGCAGGCTGCGGATAATGCGATCGCCCGATTGAAGGACGGAGCCTACTATTCGAATGTGGCAAAGCAGATCGCAAACGAAAAAGATCTCAATACACAGATACGCAAATATCTCGAACTGGTTGAGAAAGTACAGGAACTGTACACGCTTCAGAGCGATTTGGAATGGCTGAACGTCGAGGCTGTCAAATTGGCTTTCGCCGATATGAAAAAGCAGAAAGGCTACGACGCCGCCAAATACGAACCGATGCTGAACGAACTGGTACGGCTCGAAAAGAAAGGTTTCAAAGGCATCTATAACGGTGACGAACAGGCTATCGCCGATGCCAAGAAAGCATTGGAATGCAAACGTGCCATCTTGCTGGCTAACCCGTTGCTGGATGCCGACAAGATCGTGGCAGCCCGTTTCAAGGTAGGTTCAAAGGCACACCAGATCATGACTCCTTCCTTGGGGACTCAGGCCAATAACTGGAGTAACCAGGAATCTGCCGGTCGTGAGGGCTTCGATGCCGAGATCGTCGAACTCTCCAATCTGCGTGGCGATATACAGATGCGTCAGGTCTACAAACCGAAAAACGGTTCTTCCATCGCTGACCTGAAACTGCATTGGGACGGTGACCGTGTGATGTTCACACAGACACAGGACGACAAGCGCTGGAACATCTATGAAGTGAATCTGGATGGGACAGGCTTCAAGCCGCTTGTGGAAAACGATGAGCCGGATCTGGAGTTCTACGATGGTACTTACCTGCCCGACGGTCGTGTGATCGCTATCTCCAACATCGGTTACCAGGGTGTTCCTTGTGTGAACGGTAGCGATGCGGTAGGTAACATGGTGCTGTATGACCCGAAGGACAAGAGCATGCGCCGCCTGACATTCGACCAGGACGCCAACTGGAATCCGGTCATCATGAATAACGGCCGTGTGATGTACACCCGCTGGGAGTACACCGACCTGACCCACTACTATTCCCGTATCGTAATGCACATGAACCCGGACGGAACGGAAAACAAAGCCCTCTACGGTAGCGGTGCGATGTTCCCGAACAGTACGTTCGACGTGCAGCCGTTGCCCGGCCACGGTTCGGCGTTCGTCGGTATCATCTCCGGCCACCACGGTGTGGCACGTTCAGGCCGTATGATCATCTTCGATCCGACCAAGGGACGTAAGAGCACAGCCGGTATGGTACAGGAAATCCCTCACCGTAACCGTCCGATCAAAGAAGAAATCAAGGACCAGTTGGTAAACGGTGTATGGCCGCAGTTCATCAAACCGACTCCGCTGAACGACAAATACTTCCTGGTTGCAGCCAAGTTGGACCCGCATGCCTTGTGGGGACTCTATCTGGTGGACGTCTACGACAACGTGACCTGTCTGATGCAGGCAGAAGGCGAAGGCTATATCAGCCCGATCCTGGTGCGCAAGACAAAGACTCCTCCGTCCATTCCCGACCGTGTGAAACTGAATGAAAAGGAAGCGACCTTCTTTATTCAGGATATCTACGAAGGAGAAGGCCTGAAAGGTATTCCTCGCGGAACGGTCAAGTCTCTGCGTCTGCATGCTTACGAATATGCGTATGTAAAGACCCGTTCCGACCATAACTGGCACGGAATCCAGTCCGGTTGGGATATCAAGCGTATGTTGGGGACGGTTCCTGTCGAAGAAGACGGTTCCGTGATCTTCAAGGCTCCTGCCAATACACCGATCTCCATCCAGCCTTTGGATAAGGACGGCGTGGCTATCCAGTGGATGCGAAGCTGGGTGACCGGTCAGCCGGGCGAAGTGGTTTCCTGTATCGGTTGTCATGAAGACCAGAACCAGATCGCGATCCCGAAACGTGTGATCGCTTCGCAGAAAGCTCCGTCTGCCTTGACTCTGCCCGAAGGCGGTACACGCTCTTTCACGTTCGACCTGGAAGTGCAGCCGATCCTGGACCGCGCTTGTATCGCTTGTCATAACGGTGAAGGAAAAGCGTTCGACCTGCGGGGTGGAAAGAAAGACAAGCTAGGTTATGGCACGTCTTATCTGAACTTGCATCCGTATGTGCATCGTCAGGGAGGCGAAGGCGACATGGTCGTTTTGCAGCCGTACGAATATCATCCCAACACGAGCGAATTGGTACGCTTGCTGAAGAAAGGCCATCACAACGTGAAACTGACCGATAAGGAATGGAAGACGCTTTATAACTGGATCGACTACAACGCTCCCGACAAGGGTTATTTCAATGCGAACGTATTGACTGATCTTCCTTATAAGGGATTCGACCAGATCAAGCGTCGTAAGGAATTGACCGACAAGTATGCGAACGGAGCCGGTGTCGACTGGAAGAAAGAAATCGCCGACTATGCCGACTACCTGAAGAAACAAGGCCCGATCACCCCGGTAATGCCTGAAAAGGCCGCTCCTGTAAAGGAAAAGACCTTGAAGGTGAAAGGTTGGCCTTTCGGTGCTGACCGGATCAAGGAAATGCTGGCTAAGGAGAAGGAAACCCGTAAGGTGGTTGAGATCGCTCCGGGTGTGAAAGTCAATTTCGTCCGTATCCCGGCCGGTGAATTCGTGATGGGTAGCTACCGTGGCGAACCGGATGCTTATCCGACTGCCAAGGTGAAGATCGACAAAGCCTTCTGGATGGCCGAGCTGGAAACGACGAACGAACAGTTCAACGTTGTCTTCCCGGATCACGACAGCCGTTTCGTCGACCAGCAGTGGAAAGACCACGTGGTTCAGGGATATCCGGCCAATAAACCGGAACAGCCTGTTATCCGTGTCAGCTACAACGATGCTATGGAATTCTGCCGGAAACTGAGCGAAAAGACCGGTCTCAAGATCACGCTTCCGACAGAAGCACAGTGGGAGTGGGCTTGCCGCGCCGGTAGCGACCAGGACTTCTGGTATGGCGACATGCATGCGGACTTCGGCAAGAAGGACAATCTGGCGGACAAGACAACGCTGTTCGCCTTTTAGGGTGTAGCCCCGCAGCCGATGGCGAAGACCAACCCGTGGTACAAGTACTATACCTTCCTTCCGAAAGAAGAGAGCGTGGACGACGGTAACCTGGTCCAGGTCGGCGGCAAGGCTTATGAGGCCAATCCGTTCGGTCTGTACAGCATGCACGGAAACGTAGCCGAATGGACCCGTTCCGACTATGTATCGTATCCGTACAATGAGAAGACGAAAGAGACATCCGAATACAAGGTGGCCCGTTCTTATATCGACCGTCCGAAATATGCGGCTTCCCATACGCGTAAGGCTTACTATCCGTACCAGCGTGTGTTCAACGTCGGCTTCCGTATGATCATTGAAGATTGATAATGAAAAGGTATAGATGATATCTATCAACTAATAGAGGACACAGATGTGGCAGATTGCCACCGGTTATTTCATCAAACGATTAATCTGCGTACATTTGCCGCATCTGTGAACTCTAATAAAAAAGTAAATGAAAACAAATCTCGAAAGATTTTTCTCCTCCTTTGTAACGACGATCGTCCTGTTACTGATTTATGCCTTTGGCCTGGCCGTTGCCACTTTCATCGAAAAGTATCACGGTACAGCGACAGCCAAAGCAATGGTTTATTATTCCCCCCTGTTTTTTCTGCTCCAATTCCTTTTAGTCGTTAATTTTATCGCGGCTACGATCAAACACCAATACCTGAAACGCGGCAAATGGGGACTGATGCTGACTCATTTCGCCTTTATCATCATCCTTCTCGGCGCCTTGACCTCTTTCCTTTTCGGCGAAGAAGGAATTTTGCATCTGCGTGAAGGGGAGACAAGTAACCAGATTGCTGTCCGCACTTCCGATAACACGACCTTTCATACCCTGCCTTTTTCCGTTGAACTGAAGAAATTCACCTTAACCCGCTATCCCGGTTCCGCCAGTCCCTCTTCCTACGAGAGTGAAGTGATCGTCCATGTGGACGGGGAAGACCGCGAAGAGCGGATCTTTATGAATAACGTATTGGATGTAAAAGGCTACCGTTTCTTCCAGGCCTCCTATGACCAGGACGAACACGGGACCATCCTTTCCGTCAACCGCGACGTGGCGGGGCGGAACATCACCTACACCGGATATCTGTTGCTGGTCATCGGCCTGATCCTTTGCCTGGTCGGTAAGGATTCCCGCTTCATGCGTCAGAGCCGCCGCCTGAAAGAATTGCGCAAGGCGACCAACGTAGCGGTCCTGTTGCTTGCGCTCCTTGCCGTACCCCTGTCCGTAAATGCCGGCGGGAAGGCTTCCCCGATGCTCGATGCCGTGCAGAAATATGCGGTGAGCCCGGAACATGCTGCCCTCTTCGGAGCCCTTCCGATCCAGTCGGGTAGCGGCCGTATGATGCCGGTCAATACCTTCTCTTCGGAGATTCTACGTAAGCTCCATAAGTCGGATAAGATCGGTCAGTTGAACTCTGACCAGTTCCTTTTGAGCCTTTTAGCCATGCCCGATATGTGGATGCGCGTTCCCTTTATCGCCCTGTCCAATCCGGAGTTGGCCGCCTATTATGACCTGACGGACGGCGAGTGCGCCTATATTCAGGTCTTTGACAGTAACGGCAGCTACAAGTTGCAAGAGAAGCTGGAAGAAGCCTATAACAAGATGCCTGCCCAGCGTACGCGTTTCGACAAGGACCTGATGAAACTGGACGAGCAGTTGAACATCTTCCATCAGCTGATCAATCACCAGATGCTGAACCTTTTTCCGAAAGAAGACGATCCGAATCATAAATGGTATGCACCCGGCGATGACCTCTCTGCCTTTACCGGCAAAGACTCCATGTTCGTATCCCGTATTTTCGACTGGTATTTAGGCGAAGTGCAGGAGGGCTTGAAGAGTGGCGATTGGGCGAAAGCCGATGAAGTGGTCGGCATGATCGACACCTACCAGCAAGCCAAGAACAAGACACTCGATATCAGTCCGAAGCGCATGCAGGCCGAATTGAAATATAACAAGATGGATGTCTTCCGCTATTGCAAGATCGGCTATCTGGTCTTGGGCGGACTGTTGTTGGTCCTTTCTTTCGCGATGCTGTTCCGCCGGACCCGCTGGATGAAGGTTGCCGTATGGCTGTTAGGAGCCGGCGTACTGGTCGTCTTCCATTATCATATGTTCGGAATGGGGATGCGCTGGTATATCGGTGGCTATGCTCCTTGGAGCAATTCCTACGAGACGATGGTCTATGTGGGATGGGCGACTGTCCTTGCCGGACTGTTGTTCGTGCGCCGTAGTACGATCACTTTCGCGCTGGCCACCCTGTTCGGCGGTATCATCCTCTTCGTTTCCGGTCTGAACTGGATGGACCCTGAGATCAATCCGCTCGTACCGGTCCTGAAATCGCCGTGGCTGATGTTCCATGTGGCGGTCATTGTTGCCGCTTACGGCTTTTTCGGTATCAGTTGCCTGATCGGGCTGACCAATATGGTGATGATGTCCGTCGCCGGAAAGAAGAACAAAGAGATATTGAAAGCCCGTATCACCGAACTGAGTATTGTGGGTGAGATGGCGTTGTGGGTAGGGCTTGCCCTGATGACTGTCGGCACTTTCCTCGGTGCTGTCTGGGCGAATGAGTCCTGGGGCCGTTATTGGGGGTGGGACCCGAAGGAGACTTGGGCGCTGATCACGATGGTCGTCTATGCCGTAGTGACTCATCTCCATTTGGTGAAACGCTGGAATAGTCTTTGGTTGTTCAATCTGGCATCCGTGATCGCGTTCGCTTCCGTGCTGATGACTTTCTTCGGTGTCAATTATTTCCTGAGCGGAATGCATTCATACGGTCAAAATGATAATGTGCATGGAATATTCACCTATCTTTATATCGCCTTGGGGGTAGTCGTTATCTTGGCTGTCCTTTCGTACAGGAGATGGAAGACGAAGGTGTGAAACATATATGTTTTGAAAACGAAACACCGGTGTTTTGAATGCGAAACATCTATGTTTTGAGGTTGAGAGAACTGATAACGAATAAAAAAATAGTACGAACACTTAAAATTAATTAGTCATGAGAACATTTAATCATGTCGGTATCGTAACGACAGAACAAGTAGAAGGGGCTATGTTTAACGAAGGCCTGAAAGTATGGTTGACAGACTATAGCAAAAGTCCGAATCGCATCGAATTCCTGAAATTCGAGGAAGGCAGCTGTCTGCCCGAACTGGTACAGAAACAGGGACACATTGCCTACACCGTTCCTTCTTTGGAGGAAGAGTTGAAAGGCAAGAAGGTGATCTTCGGCCCGGCCGTATGCGACGAACACCTGACGATCGCTTTCATCGAAGAAGAAGGTATCGCCATCGAAATCATGGAAATCAAATAATAACATTAATAACATACTTAAATAAAGGAGGAATATACCATGTCAGACATAAAGACAAAATTTATAAATGATCCCGAACAGATAACACCCGAATTGTTGGAAGGTTATGTATTGGCATATCCGGACCAGGTCAAGTTAGGTGGTGAAAACATCGTCGTACGTGCCAATCCGAAGAGCGAAGACAAAGTGGCTATCGTGACTTTGGGCGGTTCCGGTCATGAACCCGCATTGAGCGGATTCGTAGGCGAAGGTATGCTGGACTGCTCTGTCGTGGGCGACATCTTTGCCGCTCCCGGTGCACAGCGTCTGTTCCAGGCTTTGCAGCTGATGAAGCGTGAAGCCGGTATCCTGTTGGTTGTCCTGAACCACTCCGGCGACGTGATGAGTGCGAACATGGCTTGCCAGTTGGCAGAACGTGTAGGCATCAAGGTGAAACAAGTGCTGACTCACGACGATATCAGTGCCGGTATCGGTGCCGACATCAACGACCGTCGCGGCTTGGCCGGTTGTGTGCCTTTGTATAAAATATTAGGTGCTGCAGCCGAAGAAGGCAAGACGCTTGACGAGCTGGTCGAAATCGCCGAACGCTATAACAACAAGGTCGCTACTCTGGCCGTTGCCATGCGCTCTTGTACGCATCCGCAGAACGGCGGTACGATCACCGACCTGCCCCAGGGCATCATGGAGATCGGTATGGGACAGCACGGCGAAGGCGGTGGAGGTAGATGCAAAGTTTTGTCTGCCGACGAGACCGCAAAAATAATGTTTGGAGATGTCTCCAAGGCCTTAAAATTGAAGACAGGCGAGAAAATTTTTGTCATGGCAAACGGTGTAGGGGCCACTACCCCCATGGAATTGGCTATCGTTTTCAGGGCGGTAAAGAAGCTTGCGGAAGAAATCGGAGTCTATGATAAGGTGATGGAAGGGGGATGGCGTGTCCTTTCAGCAAAAGAATCCGGGAGAATCGGAGGAATTCTAAGCAAGCGAAAGAGAGCGCGTGAAAAACAGAAAGCGCAGAACGAAAACGCGAAATAAGCAGGATCGGAAACACAGGCCGGAAAACAGGGCTTATGAGGTGTGAATCCCG
>ENA-OROK01001911-OROK01001911.1-human-gut-metagenome-genome-assembly--contig:-NODE-1911-length-18977-cov-4.452331_pt1 | contig 18977 bp, 20 predicted proteins | sample MGYA00242127_ERZ509046 | MGnify/ENA primary metagenome ERZ509046 (study PRJEB26280, sample SAMEA2338728) | human gut metagenome | biome: human gut; feature: human-associated habitat; material: faeces... | reverse complement strand
TTTAAATTTCATATTTTTCTGCATGATTTAAACAAGCATGAGATCAGTCTGCCGAGTGATATTTATAAATTTGATAGGGGGGTAGGTGAAAGTACCTGCCTTGATTTTTGAAGAGAATTTCAATCAGAATTCGAATGATCAGCATTAAAAGAACAAGAAGAAAAATTACATTAAAAAGCAGTTAAAATGAGGTGAAAGTACCTACGAGCAAAAATGAGAGGATAACAGCAGAAATGACGAAATATGCAGTTCAAACGCTACTTGAGAAAACGTTTAATTTAAGATGACCTAAATCAACAATTATATCATCAATCATAAAATATAATGAAATCGGTACTTCAACGTTAAATTTGAGATATATTTAAATATCTAAACGGGAAAATCATTAAATATGAATTTCCTGCAGTGATCGTTTTCGCAAAGGTTGCTTATAATGTGCGCGCGCGTGCGCATACGCATAGCCCCCTGCCCGTCTTTTTAAGTCAAGTTTGCCCCCTTTTCGATCTTCGAAATTTTTCAAAAAATCGATGCTTTTTGAAGAGAAATTACGCGTATAACCTTTCGAATTTCAAGAAGAAAACAGACTGCGATCTGCCTGTTAAAAACACTCAAAACGCTTCTTAAACGCTTTCTCCGCCTGCTTTGCGCGCGTACGCGATAAATCATATATGCAAAGCTTAAACGCGTCATTAAATCGCTTATAACGATCGAAGCAATTGATTGCTTCTCTGCCTCCCTAAGCTTTGCAGGCATGCTCAGAAACGCATTTCATTGACAAGTTAACAACAAGCTTAACAACGGCTCAACAACGGCTTAAATCGCATTGCAGGCAGCATTAGATCGATCAGAAAGCATATGCAGAAACTCAACACAGCAGACTGCATTCTCTCACAATTTCTCGAAACTGTGATTTCACTACACACTCGTAAAATCAATCAAAAAATCAAACTATTTTGCTCTCATGCTCATTATTCATTTGACTAAAAAACAAAGAGATTATTGTTCATCGAAAATGATGAGCTCTGATCGAGACAAACATCAAAATCAAGAAAAAATGTGTTAAAAAAAAGATTAAAAGAGCTTTCTCAAGCTCATGATGTCGCTGATGTCTCCTTTAATCTTCACTTTACGAAGGGCAAAGGCTTTCATCGGTTTGATCTTGCCTTCCATGACCCCTACAAACGTCTCAGGATCAGAGGTTATAGTTACATCAGGATTTTCAATTTCTCCGGCAGAGAAATTCTGGATATGTTCATCCTTGAGGGTGAAATTATATTTCTCATCGCCTAAGTCGATAAATGCAGTTTTGCTCAGACCTTTAAGCTCGTCTCTAAGCTTCTCATCGCTGTCGACTTTAGTGTTGAATTTATCGATTAATTCCTGAATCATAGGTTCTACTGACATTTCAATCAATCCAATCTGTGATTTTCGTGATCTTGGCCTGGGAATATAAGTCCTTGGCTGTTTTCCAAGAAGTCCGTGTATGCGGCGGGAAAGCCCCGTTTTTTCTGATCCAGCGTTCAATGAAATTTCTTGTAACCTCATCGCCGGGATAACCGGAACCGATCGGTTCACCGAATTCAGCACTTATTGCATCGATGAGCTCATCACGAAGAGTCTTGGCAACAATCGAAGCCGCGGAAACAACTGGATAGAGCATATCAGCTTTGTGTCTGGCAAAAAGATCTACTTTAAAATCCACATGTTCAAGGATAACGGCGGCAAATCTTTCTTCATTGACATCGGCAGCATCGGCATAAGCCGTCTCAGGCTTTAACCGGTTCAGCAGCTGGGCAAAGGCCTCAGCCTCCAGATCATTAAGGGAACCTGTGAGGCGATAAGAATCGATTTCTGCAGCGGAGATAACTAAAGTCTCCGTCTGAGAACATTCCTTGATTAACGGCAAAAGCTCCTCGCGCTTCTTCTTTGTAAGCTGTTTAGAGTCTTTTACCTGCAGCTCACGGAAGCGCAGATCGTCTTCCGCAGCAACAGCCGCAATTACCAGCGGTCCCATTACCGGGCCCCGCCCTGCTTCATCGATCCCGCAGATCACAGCCGCCGTACTCCAGAATTGATATAATAACTATTGCTGGAAAAATAAAAAAAGAAAAAGACCGCAGAGCGGCCTTAAATGGTTTGTTTCTTGCGCATCATGTAGACAGCAATACCTGCTACCAGGATGATTACCAGTGCGGCGGCCAAGACATAATAAATTATGTCATCGCTGCTGCCGGCTGAGGAATCATAACCTACAGCAAAGAAGGAAGCGTGGTCGGTATCGAAGATCACATATCCGTTCTCATAAGTAGCATCAACAGTCTGGATTTCTCCAGCATCATTGACGTACCAGACACAGATCTTAGAGGCATCCTCGCCCTCTTTGAGGTCGTAGGCTAAGGCCACTTTGATCTTGTTGCCGCCGAAGGATGTGATTGGTTTATCTCCGTCCCTTATGCTGATTTCGTAGATTGGTCTGTCTCCGACTGCTTTGGACTGAGCACTGCTGAGTTTGGAAGCATCGACCTTTTCAATGACAAAAGATACTGATTCTCCCAGATCCTCAAGAATGCTGGAAATTGCAGCCGAATCAAGAGCGAATGTTCCCTGTGGTAAGAGAATATTCACTTTGCTGATGCCTGTTGAAGACATCTCATCGAGAGCTGTCTGCAGGGCAGATGTGCTGATACTGACAATCTCGGTACCGGTAAGGCCGGAAGCATCAATCAGAACGAAGGAATTTGCTCCGGATTTATCGGCATCCTGAACTGCCTGTATAATTTCGCTGTTGTCGACGTTGACTACTGTTTCCCCGCCGTTCTGCTCGTATGATCCGATGACAAAGTTAGCGCAGAGAGTTATGTCAGACATAACAGGTGCGTTAAAGTCGTATGGAAGACCGTTGAGAGTCCAGCAGGTGAAGGTATAGCCGTCTTTAACTGGATCGGCAGGTTTAGCGACAGGTGTGCCTTTCACAACTGTAACCTGAGAAGTGTTGCCGCCGACATCAAATGTCACAGTACAGGTCTCTCCGGCTGCCACCCATTTAGCGTAAAGGGTGAAGCTGGAATATACAGGGTTACAGAAGTTGTAAGGGGATGTGAAAGCTGCGTCGCAGTACCAGCCGCCGAAGACGAAACCGTCTTTAACAGGGTTGCTTGGTTCAGTTACTAAGCCGCCGTAGTTGACTGTCTGGGAAGGAACTGCAGATCCGCCGTTAGACTCAAACGTTACTGTATAAGTCTGAGGGACTGGACATGCTACCCATGCTGCCACTAAGGTTATATCTGAAGTTATTGGTGTGCCGAACTGGTAAGCCTGGCCGTTAAGTGTCCATCCAGCAAAGTAGTATCCTTCTCTTGATGGTGAAACGTTAGGCTGATCGATGCCGGCTCCGCCTGTGACAAAGTTCCCAGTGGTAGGCAGGCTCCATGAACCTCCGTTAAGATCGAAATCTACGGTGTATTTCTCTATGTTGTCGTCTGCATCAGTGTTGTAGATGTCTGTCAGCCTTTCATCGGTTATGCTGGTGATGCTGTCTGGCAGATTTTCTAGGTTCAGCTTGTTGTATTCGAAGACGATCTTAGGTGTTCCGTTGTCCCAGCCTGTTACTGTCAGGATGTTTCCCATCAGATAATTCAGCGGTTCAACGTATGTTTTGTTGAAAGTATTGTAAGAGATTTTAAGATCTGCAGCATAGCCTGCCATGATGAATTCGATTGCTCTTCCGTTTGCGTCATCGGCGCTGTCCCAGTTGGTGATTGTGTTGTCGTTGATGTGTACACGCTCAAACTGTCCGGTGATGAAGATTGCATCTCCTTCAATGTTGGAGATTATGTTGCTGTAAATCAGAACAGTTGATTTGTCTGTAACGTCACCGTTTGTTGCAATGACTATTCCAGATCCGATGTATGGGCTGCTGAATTTAGCTGATGATGGAGCTGGAATGTCTACTGCATTTCTGACGTTGTTGATTACGTTCTGATCGATGCAGATCGTGCTGTCTGTGTTGCCTAAGATGGCAATGGCAGCGACAAGCGGCATGTCTTCGCTGACAGGCTCAGTTATGTTGTTGAATGTGTTGAACCTGACTGTGACGTCGCCTGTCCACTGGTCTGCTACATCAGCTGAACTGATGAGAAGGCCTCTGTTTTCAAAGTGTAAGCATTCTACTCTTACGTTTGCTCCTCCATCTGGTACTTCTATTCTCAGACCGAGGATTGTAGCGTTGTTGCCGTTGACGACAACATTCCTGATATCGTCAGGGACGATTATCTCTGAAAGATCGTAGACTTTGCTTGGGTCGAGGTTAAATGTGATTGTGTCACCTGTTATTACCCCGTCAGGCAGTTCTACGAGAGGTTTTACATTTGGTACTCCTGGTATAGGAGTTGTGCTGGTTACGGTTCCGTTGTTGGTGAAAGTTCCATTGTTAATTTCCACGGTTCCGCGGTTGATCATTGTTCCGGTAGTAGATACTACCATATTTCCTGCTTCTTTACCGAAGTCTACACCAGGGTAGTTAGGCACATTGGTAGCACTCTTTACAACCTGGAAATCTCCATTGTTGACGAAAGTGCCGTCAACGGTCATATCACCGTACATGTAGAGGGTTTTGCCTTCAGGAACTGTTAAAGTGGCGTTTGGACCGACAGTTAAGGTAGCATCAGGTGTGACTGTGTATCCAGTGTCGGCGTTGATGGAAAAGCTTCCGTCAACTAATCCAATATCTACAGCTGTAGCTTTAGGATCAGCAGGATCGAAATCTTTGCTTGGTCCGAAGCTCATTGTTGCTGACTGTCCGTTTAATTTAATCTGGCTGTCATCATTGAAAGATGCAAATGTTGTTTTAGTGCCGTTGAAATCATAGTTGATTTCTCCACCTGATCTCACCTGCACATTGCCAGATATCTGGTTGAGAGCGTCTGTGTTTAAAGTTCCGTCTAAGATGAGGGAAGCGTTGTCGTTGATGTTGAGTACGCCGCGTGCATCTGCGGAAGATTCGAGTGTGATACTGCCGTCAGAAGGTACTACCAACTTGCCGCTCTCGATGTTCCACTCTTTGCCAGGAGCAATAGTGTAATTAGTATCAGCGCCTGAGGCGTATCCTCCTTCTGCGAGGATTGCTCTGTCGCCGATGTTGACGTTTAAGTTGGCATCATTTATTCCTGTTCCCAGGTATACTGACTCAACATCGCCGCCGGTGATGTTGAGACTTGCGGATCCTGTTACTTTGCCGGTTGTGTTAGAAGAATCCTGAGATGCTCCTGCATAAGCATTTGCAACTGTTCCGCCTGTGATGTTTATCGTTGCACTGCCTGCAACTGCTCCTCTGTTAACTGAGAAGACATAATCTTTTACTTCTCCGCCGTTGATGTTTATGACGGAGTTGTCTGTTGTACCGTTAGAACCGCTGGCGATTACTTCTGTAGCAGTTCCGTCATTGAAGTTTATTTCCGCATCATTGATTAATGCGTATCCCTGGCCTCCGCCCATTATGTAATCGGCGGTGCCGTTATTCATGTTGATTGTTGTTTTGCCTGTAATGCTTGGGTACGGATTATCTGGTGTACCGGCACTCTGTGTGTTGGAAAGGTAGCAGGCTCCTCCGCCCATGATAAACTGAGTGTAGCCGCCTCCCATAGTTACGTCTGCATTCCCTACTGTGGAATACAGCAGACCTCCGCCGTAAATGGCGTTGGTAACGTGTCCTCCGTTCATTACGAGCGAAGTTGTTGTGACGTCAGCAGGAGTTGCTGCGCTTTCTCCAAATCCTCCGGCATAAACAGCGTTGATGTAACCGCTGTTAATTGTTACACTGGAAGAAGCGACTGCTGCGTTCTTGCTGCCGCCGAAAATGTTTACAAACTTATTGGGCTGACTGCCGTAGTCTGCCGGGTTCAAAGTCTGAGTTGTCCCGTCAGAGAATGTGATCAGCAGAACTGAATCTTCAGGATTAGCAGTTGCTGATGCAACTGTTATGGCATCTCCGTCAGCATAAAATCTGATGGTTGTGGTTTGCGTTCCGGCATCGTCTATCCACTCAACGTGGTCTACCGGACCAACTCCAAGCACAACGCCTGAATTATACAATTCAGAATCCCCGGCGCTGTTGTCATCAGCAATGATTGATGCCACAGGCACCAGAATCATCGCCAAGGCTAGAGCTAGCGCTATCGCTAATGTATTCTTAGTTTTCATCTATACACCTTGCCTGGATAGTTGTGTACTATCCGATTTTCAGGTTTAGGCGCCTAAAGGCGCACACGGATAAAATCAGAAAGGAGCAGCTGTAATCCTCCTAAGCTTACAGTTATCACTAAACTCCAATCGTCTTTTCATCCGTCAAATAAGCTCTTTTGGACTCAGTTGTATATAAAACATGTTTATATTCCGAGCTGTAAAAAAATATTCAATCTCTAGACTAGAATAGATTTGTCAATATTGAGCTGAAATTGATATATCTACAGTATTTAAACCAACCATAATTCAAAAATATTCCAGAGCAGCATGATTCTCAGACATTTTGACTGAAAGGGTCTCAGAGTATGCTGAAGTTTTAATCTGAGGCGGATAACCGCTTGCAGATCAAAAATGAAATTACCTACAGCCTAAATGCGTAGGTACGCATAATATATAGATACCGAGATTATGAGAGATGTCGTAAAGGTGGTTAACATTAAAAGTGACGTTCAGAACCGCAGAATTGATGGCAGTTACCTTCTGACACGAGTGGGTGTTACCAATGTCAGAAAGCCCATTAAAGTATCCAGAACAGGAAAGGTTACAACTTTATTCTGTAATATCGATGTATTTGTAGATCTACCTCCTACTCAAAAAGGATCACATCTTTCCCGCAATCTGGAAGCTATTAACGAAGTTATCAATTCTACTCTTGAGACCCCTGCTCAAGGAATCGAAGTAGTAGCTGCTGAAATCTGTCACAAATTAAGGCAGAAACATGAGTATGCTACGTACGCTGAAGTTAACATGTCGGCGGAATACTTTACAGAACGTCCCGGACCCAGCGGAAAGAAGACGCTTGAGACTTTTAAGATACTTGCCAAGTCTGTGAGCGAGGGTTCAGAACCACTGAAGAAAACCATTGGCGTCGAAGTTGTCGGTATGACCGCCTGCCCCTGCGCCATGGAAACTGTGAGGGAACTTCATAAAGGCTCCATCGTATTTGCTGATGATCTGCCAGTCATCACCCATAACCAGAGAAACGTTGCCACTTTGATTGTGGAGACTCCTGAAGAATGCGATGTTGAAGCTGATGAAATGATAGACCTTCTGGAGAGCTCATTCTCCTCCTCTACCCACGAGCTTCTCAAAAGAGACGATGAAGCCGCCGTAGTACTCCGAGCTCACCAGAACCCCAAGTTCGTAGAAGATGTGGTACGCACAATTCTCATGAAGGTTGTTGAGAAGTACACAGATCTTCCCGATTCTGTAAAACTGACAGTGAGAAGCGAGAGCGAAGAATCAATTCACAAACACAACGCCTTCGCCGAGCGCACTGCCACTCTCGGAGATTTAAGACAAAAATAAGCAGCTCAGCTGCCTTATTTTTTCATATATTCATAACTCTGCTAAGACTTCCTCGATATCTCTGCGGATCAGCGGCTGCATGCTGTCTTTGTACGCTGACAGATCTGCAGTCTGCAGGGCATGAATGATTTTAGTTTTCAATTCAGGTTTATATTTAGCTAATTCCCTGAGGGTCTTGATGCAGCATCTTGCAGTGATTGGTTTTGCATCAGTGATGTGCTGCAGATAGTTATCAATGACAGCATCAATCTTCTTAGCGCAGTCCCATTTGGCATTAAAGGCAATCAGCGTCAGGCCTCTGCTGCGCAGATATGAATTTTCACTGTCAAGCATGGAAATGAATTCATCCAGATGCGCATAGACTTTGTCAGACTCGAAACTAATTTTCTGAAGTTCTTTCAGCGCTTCATATGCTTCATTACTGTCTTTTGAATACAGCAACTTGATTTGTTTCTCTATGCCGGACATCTAATCTTAGAAACATTGAAAGATAATATAGTGTGAGGTTTGATTCACACCAAAAAATTGAATTTTCTGCAGATATCAGTAGCAGCACAATGTTTTAGGCTGAAATGCTGTTTCAGACTTGAATGATAGACATCCCTGACAAAAACGAGCGTAAGCTGGCGTTGGTAGTAGTCGATGTACAAAAAAAGTTCTCAGTCGATGTGCCGTTTGAAAGGCAGATTGAGAATATCAACAAAGCAGCAAGGATGTTTAGAGAAGCAGACAGACCTGTAATCTTTATTAAATACCTGGGCAACAGCCACGGCCATCCAGACATGGGGCCGGAAGGAGATGAGTACTTCGAGGGAATTGTGACAGACTCTTCAGACATCACAGTTTACAAGCGGCACATGAACAGCTTCCGCGAGACTGAATTGGCAGATGTGATTAAGAAAAGCGGCTGCGATAACATATTGATTGCAGGCATGATCACACAGTACTGCGTGATGTCCACATACTTTGCAGCTTTCGACAACGGCCTGATTCCTTTCCTGATGAAAGATGCCATTATCTCCAATGATGAGAAAATGAATACTGCGGCAGAACAGCTTTGTAAAACTTACAATTTTGAAGAAGTAAAAGAGAACCTGGAGAAAGTGAAGATCTGAGTCTGCAGAAATTCAGCATTCTTCAGATCTATTCTTAATGTTCATCAGTTGAAGTTTCCTTCTTTTTCATCTTCAAACATATGCTGTATTCATAATTGCTTACAAAATGATCAATCTTATCAAAATACATGTTTGGTAAAAGTTGCTAATTTCTAAACCAACGGCTTTAAAAATAAAGGGACTCATTGGTCCCTTTTGCGGTAAGTCTGAGCCAGACTCGGTAGGAGTTGTCTGGTAACCGATCCTGCCGTGTCTGGAGATTTGTCGCAGGAGGTGATTCGAATGAGTCGCTTTTGCGTCTCCCTCTGGACGATTGTGACCGTAGATGATATCAAGGTTGCAATCCTTGACGGGATGTAATTATCCAGCCAAAGCGTGGTTCACATTACGAACCCCGTCCTCGCAAGAGGGCGGTAACTCCTACATCGTTCATTAGTGCATTCTTACTTTTTATAACTTCTGTGAAATGTTTGGTGAATACGACAGGATACTGACAATAGTTCTTTGAAATGTTACTTACCAATAACTTACTAATTTCTAGATTATTGGTAAGATTATAATAGCTGAAATATTTTACATGCATGGAGATGCCCTGCATTCCGCCAGATGTCAAAGACGCTCTTTCATCCAAGAACGGCAAACTTTCCCTGCTGTCTGATGGAGTCATCGGATATGCACAGAAGTTCAATGAAGAGTATCTTCACTGGGATGATATCAGATACCGGGACACGGGCAGGATAGATCCGCAACTGATCTGGGCGGCGATGAAACTGTCAAGAGAGAACACCGTCCGGAAAATTGATCTTGCGGGTTTAAGTATAAAATACAATCTTCCAGAAAGATTTCTCTGCGAGCTTCAAAAGATTGATGTCAGATCATCTTCAAATTTTGCACCGTTAGATCTGGTAGATGAAAAAAGACGTGCAGTTTATTCTGTCAGTTCAGTCATGGAAGAGTCCATTGCATCCAGCCAGATTGAAGGTGCTGCTACAACAACAAAAGTCGCTAAAACGATGCTACTTGAAAACAAGCATCCGAAAAATAAGTCAGAGCAGATGATTTTGAACAACTACAATGCAATGAAATTCATCAAGACTCAGACTGACGAGCCTCTTTCATCAGAATTAATTAAGAGCATTCATAGAATCATAACTGCAGACACCATTGAAAATGAGTATGTCGGGAAATTCAGAAACGATGACAGTATCATAGTGGCGGATGCTCTGACTGGAGAGACTTTTTACGAACCGGTCGAACACAGCAGAATATCGCCGATGATCAAAGCCCTCTGTAAATTTGTAAATGAAGACGAGCCGTTCATCCACCCAATTGTCAAAGGAATCATCATTCATTTTGCCCTCGCATACATACATCCTTTCCAAGACGGAAACGGGCGTGTTTCGCGTGCTCTCTTCTATTGGTATACGATGAAAAAGGGATACAAGATTATGGAGTATCTTTCGCTGTCCAAATCAATAAAGGATCACCGCGGAAAGTACGACAGGGCATACCTGCTTTCAGAAACAGACGGTAATGACATCACATATTTCATCAGCTACAATCTGGACATGCTTGGTGAAGCATTAGAGACTTTCATCAGCTACCTCAATAGAAAGCTGGAAGAGCAGACGGCAGTGGTTGATGGGATTGCCGGACTGGACCTGAATATACGTCAGAAAGCGATTGTGTCGGACATGATGCGCTCCAACGAGCTGATATCAGTTTATTCGTTATCCAGCAGGTATCAGGTGTCGATGAACACTGCAAGGAACGACATCAGCAAGCTGGTGTCTCTGGGAATTCTTAAGAAAGACTGCTGTGACGTGCACCGCGTACTGTACCGCTATGCGGGTAAAGATCTAAATGAAGGACTCGCTGAAAAATCACCTTCAAACAAAAACAATCAAAACTATGAAATCTTCAGCCTAACATATGTCAGTAAATGATTCCAGAGACTGAGATAAAGGCCGTTGTCACCGACATAGACGGAACCATTACCGACAAAGACCAGCTGATTGATGTGGATATAATCATGGCGCTGAGAAAAGTGCAGGCTAAGGGAATTCATGTCTGCATAGCCTCTGGAAATGTGGTTCCGGTAGCTTATGCCGTTTCAAACTATATCGGTCTCAGAGGGCCGGTAATCGCAGAAAACGGCGGAGTTGTCAGTTACAAAAAGAAGAATTATCAGCTTTTCAGTTCAGAGCAGCCGAAAAAGGCCTTGGCATGCCTGGAATCGCAGATGCCTGTGACCAGATTATTTTCAGATCAGTGGAGATTGAGCGCGGTCTCATTAGACAACTGCATGAATATTGAAAAAGTAAAGGCAGCGCTGAAGGATTTTGATATCAAAATAGAAGAAACAGGCTTTGCCATTCATCTTCTGAACAAAGGACAGAATAAAGCAGTCGGAGTAAGAAAAGCTGCTGAACTGTTAAACATAAAAATGAGCGAGATTGCAGCATTCGGTGATTCGGACAATGACAAGGAAATGCTGAAAGAATGCGGCTACGGGATAGCCGTTGCCAACGGTTCCGATGAAGCCTGCAACTCTGCAGACTATGTCTGCAGAGAAAGGTACGGGACTGGAGTTATAGAAGGTTTGAGCAGACTTGGTCTGCTGTAAGCTTACTTTCTCTGTAAAAGTTCCAGAGCATCGCTCTCTTCAAGACCGATGGATTTAAGCAGGAACCTGAGGGACTTTTTCATAATCATTTCCTCAGTGGCGTCATCCATTGTGTCTTCCAATACAATCGGAGCCCTCTTGAACATCTCGACTGCATATTCTGAATAATAATAAGGAGCGTTGTCTGGATCAATCTCTGCGGCCTTGGAATAAGCTGCCTCTGCCTCATCGAACATACCAGCGTCGATGCAGAAGGAACCCATGCTGCTCTGGTACACTGGATTCTTCGGATCCAGCTCTGCAGCTTTGTTGTAGGCTTCCAGAATGTCCTCAAGCTTAGCTTTAGGGACCAGGATGGCTGCCTCCGCTTTTCCGAACCATGCTTCAGCATTAGAGGGTTCTGTTTTAGCAGCTTTGTCAAATTTAGACATAGCTTTTGCGAACTCCTCTTTCTCCATCAGCTGATTAGCCTGCTTTATGAGTTTATCAACTTCTTCCGCCATAAGTTATCACGTTAAAGTGCCAATAAATTGACTTGGAAATAAACTTTATGTATAAAAGGAAGAAAAAATGCCGCTGCGGACAGCAACATTTATTTATATGAACATATAAAGAGATTTCATTCTGATTTTTCGGCCTCTTCATTTTTGAGTTCTTCCAGAATCTGAGTCAGGCCTCTTTTTGCCATTGACCAGGAGGGAACTCCGCCGACGACAACGGCGACATGCATCGCTTCAATGATTTCCTCGCTGGTTGCACCATAGTTGGCAGCAACGCGTGCCTGAGGATAAATGCAGTCCTCACACATGCGGACCGCCACACAGGCTAAAGCAATCAATCTCTTTGTCTTGCGGTCCAGAGCCCCGTCTTCCATCAGAACTTTATCCATTTCCTTGATAGTCACTGCTAAATCGGGATGATACTGCCTGATATGGTCTAAAGCACAGGGCACATACCCACCCATGCAGTTTTTCATATCTTCGACTGCCTTATCAGCACGTTCTCTGCTTTCGCAGCTTCCATCATTTGTTTTGGGAATGCTGCATTTTCCGTCTGGACTGCTGCATCCTTTTGAATTCTGACCACATGGCATGATTATCGAATGTAGTTTAGTCATAAAGGTGGTTAATACTATGTCGCCAAATTATTGCAGAAAACAAAAGGCGTATCTAACTGCAATAAACGCTATACTGTAACGGTATACCATGTAGTAGCCCATTAGCATTGATTTATTATTGTACCGGTCTGTTGGTTATGACGAGAAGATGTCAGAGAAAAAGCCCGGTTAAGTCAAGCGTACCAACAGACATGCTGCCAGAAATAGATGAATTTGTAAGAAAGTACCACCTCAATGGCAGAGGAGACGCACTTTTCCTTTGTTTCAGAATTGTAAGAGAGATCATGAGAATTCTGTACATAATGGAAAAGATAATTCCCCTGATGACAAGAATGATGGAATGTCTAGAAAAGAACCAAGATGAAAAGAAAAAATAATCGGACCTAAACACAAATAAGAAAAAATAAACGCTTTCCGATGTAAACACGATAGCATCTAAATGATGGGTGCAGTACAGATTTTATACAATTAAGACAGCAGAACTGCAAATTCGATGCTACGTGTTTACTTTAAGCCGACAAGGCATAGTACAAATATATTAGGAATCATGTGTTCTCGAAAAAGGCAGCACGTCCAGTGCGAAGTTTCATGAGGTATCATTAATGGCAATAGATCCCAAGACCGTGGAGAGGGTGGCTAAAGTAGCTAGGATAAATCTCACAGAAGAAGAGCTGAAGAGATACTCAGAGGATCTGGAAGAGATTCTAGAGGCGTTTTCAATTCTTGACGAGGCTCCAGAATGTGACAGTTTTGACTTTAAGCCTGTCAATGTAGAGAATATCCTCAGAGACGATGAACCTCGCCTGGATATCGATCCTGCAATCCTCAGAGACTTGATGCACACTGTAGACGACAGAGTCAGGGGGCCGAGAGTAATATGAGCCTGGAAAAGTTCATAGAAGCCGCTGACAAACACGAAGTGTTCGCCGACCGTCTAGATAAAGTAGAGTTAGACGGCTGCAAGTTTCATTTTTCAGCTAAAGACAACTTATGCTCTACAGAATTTCAGGCCAGGGCAGGCAGCAGAATTCTTGAGGGGTACAGACCTCCCTTTGATGCCACACCTGTCAAGAAAATGAGGGAGGCTGGAGGCCTGCTGATCGGTAAAACCAACATGGATGAGTTCGGTTTTGGAACTTTCAGCGTCAATTCTGCATATGGCATTCCCAAGAATCCTTTTGATCCTCAGAGAAGCTGCGGAGGATCTTCAGGAGGAGCTGCGGCTGCAGCCTGCATCATTCCCGGCCATGTAGCCTTAGGAGTCAGCACCGGAGGTTCAATCTCCTGTCCCGCCTCATTCTGCGGCGTTGTGGGCTTCACTCCTACATACGGCAGAGTTTCAAGATACGGTCTCATCGACTACGGCAACTCCTTGGATAAAGTAGGCATTCTTTCTCGAACAGCTAAAGATGTCAGAAGGTTTCTGCCTGTAATCTCAGGAAAGGATGAGAGGGACCCGACCTCATGCACGCAGCCTTCGTTGGATATGAACGGAAAGGTTGCAGAGGTGGCAGTACCTTCAGAGCTGACGCAGAACATCAGCGCAGAGGTTATGTCCTGCTTTGAGAATGCATTGAAGCAGCTGGAAGATATGGGAATAAAAGTCCGCAGAATCAGCATGCCTTCTCTGAAGTACGCGATCCCTGCATACTACATCCTGGCAACATCCGAAGCATCTACAAATCTGGCAAGATACTGTGGAATGAGATTCGGCGTAATGAATGAAGATTTTGACAAAAGTTTCAACGAGTTCTTTTCCAAACCAAGATCCGAGGAGTTCGGTGATGAGGCCAAGAGAAGAGTGCTTCTGGGAACATTCTCAAGAATGGTTGGATTTAGAAACAAATATTACATGAAAGCTCTGCAGGTCAGGCAGCTGATTATACGAGAATATAACAAAGTGTTCGAGGAATGCGATGCTGTTGTCAGCCCTACGATGCCTTTCATCCCCAAGCGTTTTGACGAGATTGCCTCCATGGCGCCTCTTGAAATATATCAGGCTGACTTCCTGACAGTGCCGCCGAACCTCACGGGAATGCCGCATGTGTCGGTTCCCTGCGGCTATCATGACAATCTACCAGTAGGACTGCAGGCTGTGGCTGCGCAGTGGAATGAAGGAAGCTTAGTTGAATTTGCAGAAAACTGGGAATCAAACTTTGAATATAAGTTCCCGGAGGCGGTACAATGAAGATTGGACTGGAAGTTCATGTGCAGCTGCCTACCAAAAGCAAGTTGTTCTGCTCTTGTCCTACGGGAAGCGAGAACGGCCCCAACGGTTCGATATGCCCGGTGTGTCTGGGATTTCCCGGCTCCAAGCCTTCTCTCAACCGCAAAGCTCTGGAAATGGGGATATTAATCGCTAAATTCATGGGATGCACCATAACAGACAGGATCTGGTTCTCCAGAAAGACGTATTTCTATCCGGATCTGCCGAAAAACTTCCAGACTACTCAGTATGAATCTCCAGTAGGAACAGACGGCGTGTTTGTTGTAGGCGGCAAGGAAATTCACATCAACAGGGTACATATCGAAGAGGACCCGGGAAGGATAAAGCGTGTCGGCAAATCCGGCTCTGAGCTGGCTCTCATCGACTACGATCGTTCCGGCATACCCCTGGTGGAGATTGTGACTGCGCCGGATATGAGCTCACCTGCTGAGGCAAGAGAGTTCCTTACTACTTTGATGAATGAATTGAGACAGCTGATAGGAGTCTCGGGACAGGAACAGACGATGAGAGTAGATGCCAACATTTCTGTTGGTGTTGAAAGAGTGGAAATTAAAAACATCACCGGCGTGAAGAATGTGGAACGCGGCCTCAAGTTCGAGGTTATACGCCAGACCAAGATGCTAGCTGCCAAGAAGAAGATCGTGCGCGAGACCAGACATTTCGATGAAGAACGCGGTGTTACTACTCCTGGCAGAGAGAAAGAATTTGAAGAGGACTACGGCTACATCGGCGAACCTGATCTGGGAACTTACACGATCACGGAAATGGCCGCTGCGCTGAAGGTGCCTGAGACACCGCTGATCAGAGCCAAGCGCTTTGAGAAAGAGTACGGCATGCAGTTCTCTACTGCCAAGCAGTTAGTGGCTACCTCCTGGGATCTAGCAGATATTTTTGAAGAATTAGCTGCTAAGATAGGCGCAGAAAAGGCTGCGAGCTGGTGCTTAGGCGCTCTGTCATCAAGATGGAAGGGGCTGCAGGAAAAGATGTCTGATGAACTGCATGAAACGCTGCTGCAGATTGTCATTGAAGCCGCTGAAGGGAAGATCACTGACAGTGATGCCAAGCTGCGCATTGAAGCTCTATCAAAAGGCAAAGAGATCTCATCTACAGATGATGTGGATGTTGACGTTGACGGCCTGATAACGCAGATTGCCGATGAACATCCTGAAGTAGTTGAAGATTACAGAACCAACCCGAAAGCAGCAAACTTCATCATCGGCAGAGTGATGAAAGAGACCAAGGGAAAATTCTCATCACAGGAGATTGCTGAAAAAGCCAAAAAGGAGCTGGAAAGCAGACTCTGATAAAACTGCACTTCCTTCTCTGAAGGGAGTGTTGATTTCTTTTTACATATTAATTTGTGATTTTATGAAATTTGTGTTGCCCCTGTTGGCCGTGAAAGATGTCGAAGTCTCTAAAAAGTTCTATAAAGAAATATTTGATCAGCGCGTAGTCTGTGATTACGGTAAGAATGTAACATTCAGCGGAGGATTTGCCATACAAGAAGACTTTGCCTGGCTAATTGATATTTCTTCTGAAGAGGTATCTGAAAAATCAAACAACATGGAACTTTATTTTGAAACTGATGATCTTGATTCATTTATTAATAAATTAGAAGAATATCCAATAGAATATGTTCACCGGATGAAGACTCACGACTGGAAACAGAGAGTTATACGCATCTATGATCCTGATCATCATATCATCGAAATAGGAGAGCCGATGGACGCCGTTGTCAAAAGATGTCTGATAGAGGGTTATTCTCCTGAAGAAACTGCAGAGATCACACAGCAGACCATGAAGTTCGTTGAAAGGTGCATGATGCAGTTGAATGAAAAGGCATGAATCTATAAGCTGATAGCTGCCGGATTATAAAAGCAACAAAGGTGTATTCAAATCAGAATTGACTAGTATTTGGAGTGAAGAAGATTTTTTTCAGCTGCAGCAGTATGCCCCGCAATCGCGAGTTAATGCGTGTTTTCAAAGATGTTGATCTTGTAGAACAACTCGGATCTGGCATGAGCCGTATTCTTCACACATATGACCAAAGCATCTTTGACATTTCAGACAATTTTATCAGAGCGATCTTTCCATTTACAGAAAGTCTGGATCATGATGGCACTATAAATGGCAAGATAAATGGCAAGATAAATGGCAAGATAAATGAAATTGAAAAAGATCTGATAGTAAAAGATAAACTTAGTAAGTATTAGTTATCAAGAAGACTATGAAAGAAATACCATTTGATGATTTTATAAATAACATAAGCAAAGCAGAAACACCTTTTGCCGTAAAGATCGATAATATGCTTCTGCAAGGAAACTGCCTGCGTGAAATAAAAGAAGGGGCGAGCGGTTATTCAGTTAGAATGAAAAGGCATGAATCCATAAGCTGGTAGCTGCCGGATTATAAAAGCAACAAAGGTGTATTCAAATCAGAATTGATTAGTGTTCTGATTTTTCAAGTTTGAGCGATACTGCCATAATTGAAGAGATTACATTATTTTTCAGAGATAGGGCCATATAGCCATCCTCGTTTATTAGCATAATTTTTTAATTTGAGTGCGATTTTATCAATTTTATTATTGCTACTTATCTCAGAAAAATCAATAGAAACATGTTCAGGAAATGGGATGCGATCTTCCAGTATGGACAAATTTTCTGAAACACACTCATTAAATGTCACTGCAACTATACCAGTTGAAGATTGTTTCAGTTCTTTTGTATAATGATCATATGCATCTGCGGGTAGAATCATATCCCCATCATAAACAGAAAGGCGTTTCTCATCTTTAGGAGTTGGTCTGAATGCTTGTCTAGTTGGTACACCAGCCTGAATGAAATTTTTGTGAACATGTCTTAGAAGAAGTGTTTCATTATTCATTTACACCCTCATTCAGAATCGTAATGGTTTTGGTGAGATCTTCCCACGCACTTGGTTCTTTAAGATTTATTTCTTTTTCAATTTCTTCATTGGTTAGTACATTTATTGCAAGGAATGTTCCGACTAAGTTGCATAGTCCAATCTCAAAACTAACTTCCCAATTGCCCAGAGTCCATTCTACAGACACATTACCTTCTGGAGTAGGGTATATTCGTGGAAGAGGTGCACTTTCTGGATAATACTCTGAAAACATAGATGAAAGTTCTTTCAGAGATGCATTTGAAGGAGCTGATCCAATACCATCGTACCACCCATCTTTAAGAAATGACAGTTCGTGAAGTCTGGCTTGAATATCCAAAGAGTCCAACAAAACTAATTCATCTACAGATTCTAGCTTTACTAACTTTCTATTTCTATCAAATAGCCCTGTACCTTTGATCCACACAATGTGACCTTTTCCAGAGTCAAAAATAGCATCGCCTACGGCTTTGGAATACTCATCGGATAATGGTGCATCTATGCGACGATCCTCATTATCAAAAAATGATATTTTAAAGATAGATGTTTTTATATCGACCGCAGATATGATACCATAGTCTTCTAAAGTCTCACTATATTCTACATTTTTTGAGGCAAGTATCATTTTTTGTCTAGATGATTTTGTTAAGATTGCAGTATTATTGTTTGTAGAAATAAAATTCATAGATTCGTCATCTTTCAGATTACATCCAAATTTATCAAAATTTTTAAGAATTTTTTGATCTGAAAGATTAAGATCGGTCAAATCGTCATTTTCTCCCTTTTTAATTATACGAATAATATCCTCAACCGAGTGCTGGTAGTATTTTTTAACTTCTGGAATGCATGTGGATTGGGAGTCATATGCTATTTCCACATCACATATAACAGACCCCTTTTCAATATTTGATAGGCCCATTGTAATATTGTTAAAAAAGCCCTTAGGAAGTTTTTTACGATCTGGGTGTGTTTCGAAATAATGAGCTTTTGCCTGAGCTACAATCATATTTTCTAAAATTTTAAAATCCGATAGAATGTCCATTGGCAGGATATGAGAATTGAATCGCTTCCCTGACAGTTTAACTGTCAAAAACTCATCGGACATTATTCATCACAATATCAAATACAGTATTTGAAATATCTCAAAGAGTATATTATGCAAGGAGACTGGTTTTTGCCATTCTATCGTGATTGAAGGTTTTTAAAATTGTAGATTTGCTATGTCACATATAATCTCAAATGAGAGAAGTAGCATCAAAAAAATCAAAGGTACTCAGATTGATACTCATTGGATATGCAGATCAAACATGATTTTCGTAGAGTATGTTGCATAGATAAAAAAAGATAAGGAAAAAATAGAATAATCCAATGGAATAGGATCAGATAGTAAGATAAACTTAGTAAGTATTAGTTATCAAGAAGACTATGAAAGAAATACCATTT
>ENA-OROK01001907-OROK01001907.1-human-gut-metagenome-genome-assembly--contig:-NODE-1907-length-18983-cov-2.871777_pt1 | contig 18983 bp, 19 predicted proteins | sample MGYA00242127_ERZ509046 | MGnify/ENA primary metagenome ERZ509046 (study PRJEB26280, sample SAMEA2338728) | human gut metagenome | biome: human gut; feature: human-associated habitat; material: faeces... | reverse complement strand
TTTATATTTAATTGAAAAAATCTATATTTTATGATATAAAATTAATAAAAAATAGCATTTTTGTATTATGATGGAGAAAGAAAATGAAAAAATTTGAAGAATACTTTTCAATAATTTATATATTAGGAGGTTTTTTAATTCCAATTTGTATAGTATTATTAATTTATTATACATTTGTTGGAAAATCTTACTATAATGTAAGTTCTAAAAATGAAGAAACAATTTCAATGTTATTGAGTCAAGTTACAGAAATAAAAGAAGAAAATAAACTAAAAAGAATTGGATATATGCAAGGTCTAGGAGAGTGGATTTTGTATTTGGATTACAAAGATGGCACAAAAGATGAAATAGTATTAAAAGATCATGAAGCTCATGATTTGTATATGTATATTAAGCAAAATGGAAGTATAGCAGGAACAAAAGGAAAAGTGGCTAAATATACATTAATATTATCTATTTCTGTCATAATTATAGATAAAGTTTTATTAATAATAAATAAAAATAGAAAGAAATATTAAGAACTATAAAATTATTAAAACTAAATAAATAACAATTTTGAGGTGTATATTATTATGGAAAATCAAGAACGAAAAGCATATTTAACAATTGGTTCTGTAAGAGCATTAGATATAAGAGTTATATTTGAAGATACAGAGATTTTATATGAAGGTGCAGTTGAAAAAGCACCTACTGAAATTAAAAATTTAAGATATTCCAAAGTCGAGAATTCAGATAAAATGAATTTTTATGTGTATAATTTAAATTAACAAATAGTAAGTTGTAGGGGAGAATATTCTCCTTTTTTTAATAAAAGTGTTACTTTTTTTAAAATTTTATCAATATAAAGATATAAGGTATCTTAAAACTAAAAAGGAGTTTAGATCTAAATTGAATGATTGTAAAGAAATAAAGCATTATATAAAAAATAATGAACTTGATTTAGAAAAAATAATAAATGAGTATTCATCTTATACTGCTACTATTATAAATAATATGGCAAGAGATAGTTTGAATAATGAGGATAAAGAAGAAGTAGTTTCTGAAGTGTTTTTTATACTATGGAAGAATAAAAATAAATTAGACATTAACAAATATTTAAGTTCATATATTGCAGGAATAACAAGAAATGTAGTAAAAGAATATTTAAGAAAAACTAAAGTTAACTTTGATATTTCTGATTATGAAAATAGTTTATATAGTTATGATAAAATCGACCTTCTCGATAATAGTGTAGAAGAAATTAGTAAAATAGAAAAAAAGCTAGAAAATATGAAAGAAATTGATAAAAAGGTATTTTTAGATTTTTATTATTCTTCTAAATCAATTAAGGATATAGCTAAAGAACAAAAGATTTCTGAATTTAGTGTAAAGCAAAGACTATACAGAATTAGAAATAAAATAAAAAAAGAGGTTAGATAATATGAATAATAATAAAATTTTTGAGAAAGTAAAAATGAAAATAGCTATATCTAATGTAAAAGAGGAGGATATAGTAATGAATAAAAGCAAATTGAATATTATTGCAAAAGGTATAGGAATAGCAGCATGTATTGCTCTTTCAATGACAGGAGTTGTTTTTGCTAGTAGCAAAATAATTGAAAGTATTTGGAAAAATCCAGAAAAAGTTAACCCTACTTATGAAATTATAGATGAAATAAGAAAAAAGAATATAACAATAGATGAAGCAAAAGAAGTTGCTATAAATAAATTGGAAGAAGTTGGATTTAATTCAAATATTATAAAACAAGAAGAAAGAAAAACTTATAATAATGAAAATATAGATTATTTATTTACAACTGAAACTGAATATGAAATAACAATAGAGGGAAGCACTGGACAATTTTTTGCAATAAGAAATTGCAAAGAATTTAAGCAAGATGAAAATAAAGCATATACTCTTGAAGAGGCAAAAGAAATAGCAGATAAGTATTTTAAGCAATTTGGATTTGATAAAGATGGTTTTGAGTTTACTAAAGTTCAAGTAGATGTTGGACCTGATGTAAAAAAAGGCGGAGAGCAAACAAGAGGTAGTAGACTAGAAGTTAGGTATAATAAAAAATATGATAATCAAATAAGTAGTAGTCAGTATGTTAATATTGTATTAGATACTGGATTAGAAGACAGATTTGAATCTATAATGACTAAAAATGAACCTTTTGAAAATAACGAATATATCATTACAAAGGATGAAGCTGTTAGTAAAGCTAAAGAATATGATAAAAACATAACAGATATGAAAATAGCTGAAACAAAGGCTGAAAAGAAGATTGTTAAAATAAATGATAAGGCTTATAGCAGAATGCAAAATTATAAAGAGTTTTATGAACCAATGCAAAATGAAAATTTTGATAATTCAAAATATAATTATTATGCCGTTGATGAAAAATTAAGAAATGCTTGGGTAGTAGTGTTAAAATATGATGATAAATACTTTACAGATGATGTTGTAAAAAGATATTCAGAAGGAGCATTCACATATTATGTAGATGCTACTACTGGAGAAATAATTGGTGGGGAAATTTTAGATGGATTAGCATATAGTTTTTAAAATGTATATAACAACTTACAATAGAAAAGATAGATAAATTCAAATTTGAAATTATCTGTCTTTTGTGTTACAATCATCTCGAGAAATTACAATTTAGTAATTAGTTAGAAAAATAGTAATTTGGAGGTTAGGCAAATAATGAAAAAAATAAATTATATATTGATAATAGTTGCAGTATTAGGAATTGTATTTGCATTTTCTATTTTTAGTAAGGAAGGTATTGCAATAAATGTGAATTCAAAAAATAAAGATTTAGTTAGTAAATCATTAAATGGAGAAATAGAAAATACGGATGATGTTACTAAAATTATATTAGGTCAAGGGTGGCACTCAGGAGAATTAACCATATATCATTCTTTAGGAAAGACAGAAACATTATATATTACAGAGGGAATGTTTAATTTAGGAGAATTAGAAAAATATATTAGAGAGAATGGATATAATTTAGACAATATAGGTTTTATTTCAATAGGAGTTTCTAGCATAATTTTAATATATTTACTTATTTATATGTATGTAAATAAAAATAAATCATAACAAGAAATTAAAATTTATTAGGGATTAGTTTTTTAATAACTAATCTTTTTTTAGTGAAAATCTATTGACAAAATAAGATTACAAGTGTAAACTCTTTATAAGATTACTTTCGTAATCTTATAAAGGAGTGATATATATGCAAGAAAAATATAATATAACAGATGCCGAATTAGAAATTATGCAAGTACTATGGAAAAAGAAACAATGCAATTTAACGACTATAATCGAAGAATTAAGTAATAATGAAGAAAAGAATAAAAATACAATAAAAACACTAATACATAGATTAGTTCAAAAAGGTGCAATAGAATCAAGAAAAGTTAATACAAAAGAAGTAGTTTATATTCCTAAAATAAATGAAAAAAAGTTTTTATCAAAAGAAAGCAATAGTTTTTTAAAGAAATTTTTTAATGGAAGTACAGAAAGATTATTATTAAATTTTGTTGAAAATAAAAAGGTATCAAAAGATGAGTTAAAAAGACTTATAGATGTTTTGAAACAAGACGAAGATTAGGGAAAGGAAGAAATAGTATGTTAAATTTTGTTTTGAATTTTACAAGTCCTATGTTTTATAAAATATTATATATGAGCATTATAGGAATATTTGTAGGATTATTTATTTTAATTTTAAGAAAAATTTTAGATAAAAGAATTTCTCCTAAATGGAAATGTTTTATATGGCTATTGTTAATGTTTTCTTTAATAGTGCCAGTTAAATTTAACTTTGAAAATAATTATGCAAATACAAAAATAATAAGTATATCTGGTTTAGTAGAACCAATACAAAATATATCAAACAATACTAAATTAAATAAAAGTGCAGAATTAGAAAAAGAATATAAAGAACAAGAGAAAACAGCAGAAGAAGTTTTAACAGAAAGAAAAAATAATGAAACAGATAATATTAAATTTAAAGATTTAATATTAAATATAATAATTCCTATTTTATGGTTTATAGGAATTGCTTTAAATTTTCTATTGATAATATCAGGAAATAATAATATAAAGAAGAATATAAAGGATAAAGTATTTAATGACGAAATATTAGACAGTTTAATTGAAGAATGTAAGAATGTGATAGGAGTAAAGTCTAAAGTAGAAGTTATATTGCAAGATTTTAAACAAACACCATCTATAATAGGAATATTTAAACCTAAAATTTTAATAACAAAAGAATTTTTATTACAAGATTATACAACAAAAAAATATATTATAATGCATGAGTTATCTCATTATAAGAGAAAAGATCCAATATTTAACTACATTTTGCTTCTAATAACAATAATACATTGGTTTAATCCTTTTGTATGGCTATTTTTCAAGAAAATAAGACAAGACATTGAACTAGCAACTGATGAAATGGTATTAGATAAATTAAAAAATGAAGAGAAAAAAGAATATGGTATGACGCTAATAAATTCTTTGAAAATATATCAAGAGGAAAAATATACTGCAAAATTATTATGTGTTACAGATGATAGCAAAAATATGGAAAGAAGGATAAAAATGGTAAAATTATCAGAAAAATTTAAAAAGAATAAATCACTAATAGCAATTATATCTATAATTATAATAATAGTTGGAATATTATTGTTTTTCACTCAAAATACTAATTCTAAAATAATAGCTGAAGAACAAAATTCTACTCAAAATATAAAAGAAACATCAAAAAAATATGAATATAAAGCATTTAAGCCATCTTTTAAAAAGACAAGTGAAAGTACTTATGATGACTATGATTTTACACAAGATATGATATATAAAGACAACATATACTATAAAAAAATTAATAATTATGAAGAATATAGCGAAGTTAAATCAAGATGGGATAACATTTTAGATATGAATAAAGAAGATTTTGAAAATAATTTTATGGTCATTACAGCTATTGAAAATACAAGTATGGTAGGATTAACGCTTGATAAAATTGATACAGATGGCAAAGGCTTATATATTAGTTTAATTCATTATGAGGATGGAGTAGAATATGATGAAAATGAAACATGTATATCAATTAAAATTTCAAGAGATTTAGAAAAAGAGAATATATATGTTACAAGAAATTTAAGAGATAATGAAAAAGATATGAGTGAGGAAATGCAACTTGCGGAAAAGAATACAGCTATTGAAAATTTGCCATCATTTCAATATAAAGATGAATACTATAGAAAGGCTGAAAAATCTTCTAATAGTGCATTGAGGCTAATACCACCAGATTGGAAAGATATGATTTCAAAGAATTTTACAATAACGAAAAATATGCCAGAAATTGATTTTTCAAACTGGAACGATTTAGGAAATGATTTTTATAGTATAGCTATTACTGACTATAGTGAATATTTAAAACTGATGAACAATTACAATGCTCCAAAATTAACATGGTTTGATTTTAAGTATATTTATGCTATAATAGTTGTTAGAGTAAATGCAGACAATACAATAGATATAAAAGATATTGAAAGTGAAAACGGAAAATCGTATTTGAATGTATCTATAGGTGGATGGCTTGATGTTTCAGAAGAATTCAAATATCCAGCAGTATGCGTTGCCGTACCAAATTATAGAAGTTTAGAGAGTAACTTTTTAAATGTAAGAGTAAAATAAGTTTTAGAAAGGGTAGGGAGTAATGGAAGTACAGAATAAAAATAATATAAGAGTGATATTATATGTTTTAGTATTAATAGCAGTATTTAGTATTATATTTTTGATATTTAAAATTGAAATATCAAATGAAAAACTAGAAAAAAATAAAGTAGGTCTAGTTGATGAAAATACTATACTTCCTACTCCAGATAGAATAATATATAAAAATATCAATAACGAATACATAATTATTAATTCAGGTACAAGTGCATATACCCAAATATATTCTGAATTATATAATAGGATCACAAACACTATTGAAGGGAAAGTATATTTAGAAGATAAAATAAGTCAAATGCAAAATAACGGTAGTTTTATAGAATTTGATTATAATAGCAAAAGCAAAAATTATGTATTTATGCTAAACGAAAAAGAAATAGGTATTATAAAACGCTTTTCAGATAGTGGTCAAGTAATACAAACTTCTCTACCTGACAAAGATAAACTAATAAAAAAAATTGATACCATAACAAAAGATATTTCAATGAAATATGATTTTGATACAGAATATAATTTAAATTCAGAAAATAAGCTATCAAAGGTCGAAACTAATTTAAACTTATCACAAACAAAAGTAACAGGAGTGTATCAAAAGATTATAGAATATAGTGAAGATGAGTATAATTCTATATTAAATAAACTTAATTTTAAAACAAATGAAGAAATGCCTAAAGTAGATTTTAATAAACAAACTGTTATTGTAACAGTATCAAGATATGAAATCAAAGATATAAAGAAAAATATTGGAAATATAAAATATAAATTAGGAAATTATCTTGATGAATATAACGTTAATATTTATATAATAAGTAAAGTAGTTAATTCAAAATGTATATATTTTAACATAGATTCATATAAGACAAATGTAAGTACATTTTCTACAAATAATAAAGAGAATGGTGTTGAATATTGTGTTCAAAATGGTAAATATTATGCAAATATAAATAATAAGAAAACAGAAATACTATCGATAGAAACAGCAACTGATATAGCAGAAAAAGAAACTAAAAAAACAAAATATCAATATCAAAGTTGGAAATCTGAATTTTATCGTGGAGAAAGCATAGATAACTCAATTTCAGGAGAATTAATTTTAGGACTAGATGACATTAGTAGACTTTATCATTGGAGAGCAGAGTGGCAGAACAAAGAATATGAAGGAAAAACAATGTGGAAAATAAGGTTATTTGATAAAAATGATCCATTAACAAGTTTATATATCTATGTTGATGCTATAAATGGAGAGATTATAGGAGCAGGAGCTTCTAGTGATTAATAGGAAGAAAGGGATAGAAGATGGCAATATTATATGTAGTAATTGCATTTATATGTTTAATAGTCCCATTGATTTTAACACTACTGAACATAATAAATCTATTTAAGAAAAAGAAGATAAAGGAAAATTTAATTGATATTTTGACATTTTCATTAGGTATTATTTTAACTATATTACTGTATTTTATTTGTGGATTTGAAGATTATAATGTAGCATTAAGATTAGGTGGAGGAGAAATAGATGTTCATAGCCCTATAGCCTCTTGGAGCTATCCAACAGTTTTAGCAATATTTTTATTAGGAATTATATCTTATAGCTTAATAAGAATAAAAAAATTAAAATTACCGCCATTAGTTATTGTAGGAGCGATGTCAGGAATTTTTATATGTTCAATATATATGATAATTTTTATAATACAATTAAGCAAGAATATGCTAGAATTAGCAATTTTTGGGATACCATATTTAATAATATTTCCTATTAACTATATTTTATGTAGTATAAGAGCTGAAATAAAAATTATGAAAAAATATAAAGAACAAAATATAAAGTCAAAAGAATATAACAACAAGTTATTAAACAGATGTAATAAATTACTTTGTGATATAGATAATTGGCCTATAATTGCAATTATCTTTTCAATACCACTTATAGCCATTCTTGTATGTATATTAGTGTTGTTTGGTCAAAGACCAGATGAAGCAATAAAAGCATTTTTAGAAACAAGTGATTGGACATTATCAACAAAAGTATCTCCACCATCAATTACTTATGATGGACATTATTTGTGTACTGTTTCTTTAAGAGGACATAAAAGCATTGTCAAACCTATAAGAATGGGAATAAGGAGAGGAGAGAAAATTGTAGTTAATAGACAATTATGTGTTGCAAATGCGTTTGAAGATTTAATACAAGAGAGAATACCTAAATTTCATCATTTTGTAAGATATATATATGATAAATATGGCTATCCGCTATCTAAACATATAAATACTGCATTTCAAGCAGATATTACATATATATTAATGAAACCTTTGGAATGGATTTTTTTATTAGTTATATATATATTCGATGAAAAGCCAGAAAATAGAATTGCAACACAATATATTGGAAAAAATCATATAAAATAATTGATATAGTTAATACCATAAAGATAGGAAGATATTAGAGAATTTTAGTATCTTTTTATGTTTTTTTACAAAAGTATGGTATAATCATCTCGAATAATAGTAATTTGTTAAGGAGGTAAAAATGAACAATGAACAAAAAGACAAGAAAGAAAAGATAGACTTTATATGCTTTCTGGTTGCTTCAATAATTTTTTATATTGTATCTATCATAAACTTTATTGATAAAAATACTAGTACAGGAGTAGTGTTTTTATGTCTAGGATAAGCATACTTATGCTTATCATCTACTCATAGAAATAACGATAAAAACAATAAAAAATCATAAAATTACAATTTAGTAATTAGTTAGGAAAATAGTAATTTGTAGAGGAGATATGTAATGATTTATTGGTTGGCACTATTGATATGGATAATTAGTGTATTGACACTTATAATTTTTTTGAAATATAATTTTGATGATAAATATTTATTGATAGTATCTCAAATATATAATTTTATGACTGGTTTTTTAGGGGGGACAATATATTTCCTTTCGATAATGTTTATTATAAAATATTTAAGTAACATTACTAATATTTATGTATGTTACATACTTTCTATAATACCATTATTGTTACTATTATTACCATCCATATCGCTTGATCAAGTCCACCTGTAAATATTGTTATTATACCTGCTATTATTACAGCTATTATTGCTCCGAAATATGGTATTAAATTAAATAGACCTATCATAAATCCTAGTAGTACAGCATATTGTATCCCCATTATTTTCATCGCTATAGATGTTATTATTCCAACTACCATTCCATCCAACAGTTGGCTTGATATAAAGCGGAAAAAAACATTGTTTGTTTCATAAAAGTATTTTTCTACATTACTATATGTCTCCTCTTTGAATATTCTTTTTGATAATCTATTAAAAAATCCTAATATCTCGTCTCTCTCTGACAATATGTATATGGATACTATTATAGACACAAATAAATCAAATACTCCTGTAACTACATTTATTGCACCTTTTGCGTATTGAGCTAATTGTTCAAGGTTTAAATACTTTTCTAAATCAATATTTTTTATTTGTTCTGCCAACTTATATATTATTTCATTTTTTAAGAATGACTCCTCTGGTAAATTATTTAAAACAGCCATTGTTTTATTGTAATAGCTTTGAAAATTACTTATTAAGTCCTTAGTGCTTTCTATTATTGTTGGAATTATAAAATTAATTATAAATATAATTGCTATTATTGCTATTACATATATTGTGAATATTGCTATTGCTCTAGATTTTCTTTTTATAAATTTGTTTTTTGTCTTTGAATATACTTTTTCCAATTTTTTTGTTGGCATATAGAATAAGTATGCTATTAATATTCCTATTACAAATGGCATTAAAATTGAAAATAATTTTCCAAACCAATTTAATATTTCTCCTAAATTATCTACTGTTTTGTAAACTAATATAACGGCAACAGCAAATACAAACCAATATAACCATTTTGTAATTACACGTTTATTTTCTCCCATTTTTTCCCCTTTCATATTTTAATTTCTAGTCCTATTGGGCAATGGTCACTTCCCAATACTTCTGAGTATATCATTGAATCCTGTATCTGGATTTCTATTGACTTTGAAACAATAAAATAGTCTATTCTCCAGCCAACATTTTTTTCTCTTGCATTTGACATATATGACCACCATGAGTACGCATTTTCTTTTTCTGGGTATAGATATCTAAAAGTGTCAGTAAAACCCATCTTTAATAATTCAGTCATTTTATTTCTTTCTTCATCTGTAAATCCTGCGCTTTTTCTATTTGTTTTTGGATTTTTCAAGTCTATTTCTTCATGTGCTACATTCAAATCGCCACAGTATATTACAGGCTTTATCTTATCTAATTTTATCAGATATTTTTTTATTTCATCTTCCCATAACATCCTATAATCTAATCTTTCCAAGCCTTTTTTTGAATTTGGAGTATAACAATTTACCAAAAAGAATTTTTCAAACTCAAGTGTTATAATTCTTCCCTCCTTGTCATGCTCTTCTATTCCTATTCCATATGTCACATTTATAGGCACCTTTTTGCTAAATACTGCCGTACCTGAATAACCTTTTTTTAATGCACTATTCCAATATTGCTTATATTTTTTTAAAATATTCTGAATAGTTATATCAATTTGTTCTTCCTGCATTTTTGTTTCCTGAATGCAAAAAATATCTGCATCTATTTGTTTAAAAAAAGTTTCAAATCCTTTTGTAATATTAGCTCTTAACCCATTAACATTCCATGATATTAGTTTCATTTTTCTTCCTCAATTCATTTTTACTTTTACTATAATATCAAAAAAGAAGCGTATATGCAAGCATTTTACTTAGCAATTACTCTAATTGATATTAAAATAAATCGGCTATCGTAAATGTGATAACCGATTATATTATTAAAATTCATATACATAACATTCTAAATATCTTCTACCAAATTGTAGTGCAGAACTATGTGAATTATAGAAAATATCTAATCTATCACTTGATATTGCTCCACCTCTGTCTTGAACCACAAACCATCCACCATTTGGTTTATCTTTAAAATATGGTATATATATAACTGTTCCTATTGGATATACCGAACCTGCTGCTAATGTGTACCATTGAGATGCTAATGCACCAGATGATGTTATACCATTTGTTTTACCACAGCAACTCATACATGGACAATATGCCGAAGTATTAAAAGTTGCAACTTTTGGTGTTATTCCTTCTACTTTTTTTGCCAATGTTGTAGATGCTGTTGTCGCTGGGTTTGTGCTAGCTGTTCTTAGGTTTGAACTTCTTGATGTAATCTGTCTTGTTCTTACTTCAACAATTTTGTTTATTGGTTCTTTTATAATTTCACTAGATATTTCTGTTTTTTCTATTTCTACATCATTTTGATATTTTATTTTATATGTTACTTTTTTTAGTCCATCAACACCATTTTGTATTATTCTGTCTTGCTTTGTTCCAGAACCTGTTGATACGTCTTTAGTAATAGTTTCATATGGTATTTTTACTTCCACAGTTACTATTTTTTCAATTATTTGTTCATAATTTTTTAAAATATCTTCTGTTTTAATATTCTCTGAACATTCTATTTCCGTAGCTATTTCAACTTCTTCATCTGTGTTTTTAAATATTTTTATAGTATTGTTTGATGAAAGTTCTTCGTCTAAACTTGGAATAACCTTTTCATCTTCCAATATTATAATATGGTTTTCATCTAATATTTCTGAAATTTTAGTTTTTGAAGATAATACATTCATTTCATAACCACTTGATAATATTATTTTTACGCTATTTAATTTAACATTTCCTGCAACTACTGCTATGCTTGTTAAAAATAAAAATATTAATCAAAGTATAGTAATTGGAAGTAAAACATATAAGCTATTAGGAGAATATATAGAATTAAGAAATAAACAGTCTATATTTACACTATATTTTATGGACAATACAGAATTAATAAAAACAGAAGAAAAATATATTAACTCACAAAATTGTATAGGAATAATAATGATTGACAATTATGAAGAGTTAATGCAGAGAGTAGAAAATGAAGACAGGTCTACATTCATAGCACAAATTGAAAAAAATATATATGAATGGGCAACTCATTTTGAAGGTTTAGTAATAAAATCTGAAAGAGATACTTTTGTGTTAATATTTGAACAAAAATATCTATCAGAAATAGAAAATAAAAAATTTAATATATTAGATGAAATAAAAGAATTGGAATGGACTAATAAAGCACAGTTCACTTTAAGCATAGCTGTTTCAAACGAAGGTAGCTCTAACTACGAAAAATACAAATCCGCACAAGCAGGCCTAGATATCGTATTGGGACGTGGAGGAGACCAAGCAGTTGTAAGAGAAAATGGAAAATATGTATTCTTTGGCGGAAGAGCACAAGAAGTAGAAAAAAGAACTAAGGTGAAAGCTAGAACAGTAGCACATGCCTTAAAAGAACTAATACTTGAAGCGGAAAATGTAATGGTAATGGGACATTCTAACTCAGATATGGACTGCATAGGTTCAAGTATGGGAATATATAGATTAGCAAGGTCATTAGGAAAAAATGCATATATAGTAAACAATTCTTATGGAATTGGTTTAGAAAACTTTATGGAAAAAGCAAAAGAAGATGACGAGTACAAAAATGTAATTATAAACAAAAGTGAAGCATTAGCTAAAATAAGCCCAGAAACATTGCTAATTGTTGTGGATACAAGTAAGAAAAACTATGTGGAAATTCCAGAATTATTAGAAGAAACAGAAAAAATAGTAGTTATAGACCATCATAGAAGAAGTACAGAATATATAGAAGATGCAACACTTATGTTCCATGAGGTTTATGCATCTTCAGCAGCAGAACTTGTTACAGAAATATTGGAATATTCACAAGAAAAAATTGAGCTAACAGAGTTAGAAGCAGAGGCACTTTATGCGGGAATTATGATGGATACAAAGAATTTTACTTTTAAAACAGGTGTAAGAACATTTGAAGCAGCAGCATATTTGAGAAAGTACGGAATAGATACAATTAAGGTGAAAAAATGGTTCCAAAGTGACTTAGCAACATACAATAAAATTTCTAAAATAGTAGAAAAGGCAGAGGTTTTAGAACATTCAATAGCAATTTCTATTTATGATGAACAAGACAAAGATGCAAACATAATATGTGCAAAGGCGGCAGATGAACTACTCACAATAAGTAATATAGTTGCATCATTTGTAATTGGAATGATGGGAGACAGAGTCTGCATAAGTGGACGTTCAATAGGAGATATAAATGTTCAATTAATACTAGAAAAACTGGGTGGCGGAGGACACATAACCTTAGCCGGAGCCCAAGTAGAGGGAATGACAACAGAAGAAGTAAAAACAGAGCTTATAAATAGAATAAATGAATATTTTAGTGAAATGTCAAGTTAAGAGGAATAATAAAAAAGAGGGCAATACAACTGGTATTTGCCCTCTTATAAACAATTGACTTTAATATATATAAAAGTGGGTAAAAGCTATTGATAGAAGAAACTCTATAAGATATAATTAATAAAAGCATTTTAAATTAAATACTAGAATTTTAAAAAAGTATTAAAGAAGATAAAGAGAGGAATGATTATATGAAGGTAATTTTATTAGACAATATAAAGGGCGTAGGGAAAAAAGATGAAATAATAAATGCAAGTGATGGATATGCAAGAAATTACTTATTTCCAAAAAATTAGCAGTAGAGGCAACAAAAGAAAATTTAGGAAAACTAGAATCAAAGAATGAAGCTAATAAATTTAAAAAACAAAATGAAAAAAATGATGCAATAGAAGTAGCAAATAAATTAAAAGAACTAGTTTTAACAATAAAAGTAAAAGCTGGAGAAAATGGAAAGATATTTGGAGGGGTAACCTCAAAAGAAATATCAGAAAATTTAAAAGAACAGTATAAAATAGAAATAGATAAAAAGAAGATAGAAGTAAAAGAAACTATAAAAAATATAGGAAGATTTACAATAAATATAAAATTATATGAAGGAGTAAATGCAAAATTAACAGTGAATATAATTGCAGAATAGTAGGACTCGTATATTAAGAAAGGAATGAAAAAAATGGAGTTAGGCAGAATTCCACCACACGATATAGAAGCAGAACAAGCTATTATAGGCAGTATGTTAACAGATAAAGATGCAGTAATAGCAGCAGTAGAAGTATTGCAAGAGCAAGATTTTTACAGAGAAGATAATAAAATAATATATTCTGCAATACTAAATTTATACAATAGGGCAGAGCCAATAGACATTATAACATTAAAATCAGAGCTAAAATCAATGGGAAAGTTTGAGGCTGTTGGTGGTTTGGAATATATAGTTCAATTACCAGACAAAGTACCTACAACATCAAATGTAGAACAATATATAAAAATAGTGGAAGAAAAATCAATGCTAAGAGCATTAATAAAAACTGCGGATGAATTAATAACACTTGGATATGACCCTACACAAGAGGTAGAACAAGTAATAGATACAGCAGAAAAAAAGATTTTTCAGGTAATGCAAAAAAAGAATCAAAAGGGATATTCATCTATAAAAGACATTCTAGTAGACACATTTACACAATTGGAACAATTGTATAACCAAAAAGAATCAATTACAGGCGTTCCAACAGGATTTGTGGATTTGGACTATAGAACTTCAGGACTACACAATTCAGACTTGATACTGGTTGCTGCAAGACCTGCTATGGGAAAATCCGCGTTTGCGTTAAATATAGCCACAAATGCAGCAGTAAGAGCAAAAGTTCCAGTAGCGATATTTAGCTTAGAAATGTCTAAAGAACAAATGACAAACAGAATTTTATGCAGTGAAGCAATGGTGGATAGTGCAAAAGTTAGAACGGGAAAAATAGATGATGATGAATGGGCAAAATTAGCAGCAACATCAGGAGAACTTTCAGAAGCGGGTATATATATAGATGATACTCCGGGTATTTCAATAATGGAAATAAGGGCAAAATGCAGAAAAATGAAATTAGAAAAAAATATAGGATTAGTCGTAATAGACTATTTGCAATTAGTTCAAGGCAGTAATAAAAAAGGAGGAAGCCGTGAACAAGAAATAGCAGAGATAAGTAGGTCCTTAAAAATATTAGCAAAGGAAATAGATGTACCTGTTATAGCATTATCACAATTATCACGTGCACCAGAGCAAAGAATAGACCATAGACCAATGCTTTCAGACTTACGTGAATCAGGTTCAATAGAGCAAGATGCAGACATTGTAATGTTTTTATATAGAGATGACTACTACAATGAAGACACAGAAAAGAAAAATATTGCAGAAGTAATAATAGCAAAACATAGATCGGGAGCAACAGGAACGGTAGAACTATTATGGCTAGCAAACTATACAAAATTCGCAAATATAGAAAGATACAGAGAATAAGTTGTCACTATAGGGACGCTCCTTTTTGTGACAGAAAGGGGAAATATGTTGGAGGATAAGGTATTAAATACCATAAAAAGGTATGAACAAATAAAATCTGGGGATACTATAGTAGTGGGAGTGTCTGGGGGGCCAGATTCTATTTGTTTATTGAATGTATTAAAAAATTTACAAAATGAACTTAAAATAAACATTGTAGTTGCACATATTAATCATATGATAAGAAAAGAGGCTGACTCTGAAACAGTGTTTGTACAAGATTTTTGTGAGCAGAGGGATATAAAATGTTTTGTAAAGAAGGCAGATGTTTTACAAATAGCTAAAGAAAAAAAGCTAGGGACAGAAGAGGTTGGAAGAAAAATTAGATATGATTTTTTTGAAGAGGTAAAGAACATAGTTGGTGGAAATAAAATTGCTACAGCGCATAATGCAAATGATAATGCAGAAACAGTACTAATGAATTTCTTAAGGGGAAGTGGAAGTACAGGGCTTAAAGGTATAGAACCAATAAGAGATAACAAACTTATACGACCTATAATTGAATGTACCAGACAAGAAATTGAACAATATTGTAATGAAAAAGGTTTAAACCCTAAGTATGACAAAACAAATCAAGAAAACATATATACAAGAAATAAAATTAGGAATATGCTTATTCCGTATATACAAGAGAATTTTAATCCTAATATTATAGAAACAATAAATAGAATGTCCAATCTTATAGCAACTGATGAAATGTATTTCAAATCAATAGTAAAACAGTCATATAAAGAGACTTTTATAAGTAGAACTGAAAAAGAAATAATTTTAGATTTAAAAAAATTTAATGTTTTAGAAAAAGTAATAAAATCAAGACTTATAATATATACTATTAATGAGCTTTTAGGGACTACTAACGGAATAGAAAAAATACATATTGAAGATGTTATTAAATTATGTAAAAATAATATTGGTAATAAATATTTAACTCCAAATAAAAATATAAAAATAATGATAAAAAATAAAAAAATTTTTTTCACTCCTAACTATGACCTTCCGTAAGCAAAGCATTGATACGCAAAGAATAGAAGAAAAAACTTTGCAAAAAACTATTGAATAAAAAAAATGTATATGCTATATTGCATTATAGAAAAACAACATTATTAAACAGCAAATATTAGGATATTGGGATATGTAGCACAGAAGACAAATTAATCCCATTACAGTAAAGGAGAAGGTAAAATGAAGAAAAGTTTAAAAACATTAGCAATGTGGTTAATAATGGGGATAATACTTATAGTATTAATTTCATCAATACTGGATAATTCACAAACAAAAATGACTTATTCAGAATTAATGATAGAAATTGAAAGCGGAAAAGTAGAAAATATAGAAATATCAGCAGATGGAAAAAAGGCTTATGTAGTATTAAAAGCAAATCCTAAAATAGAAAAGGAAGTTAACATACCAAGTTTAGATAGCTTTATGGATAAGGTAAGTAGTCATCTAGTAGATGGAAGTCTTACATTAGAAGAAAGATCACAATCAGCAATAATTACAATGCTTAGCTTGCTTTCACCATTTGGAATACTAATTATTTTCTTTGTATTTTGGTTCTTGTTTATGGGAAATAGCCAAGGAAATGCAGGAAACAAAACAATGTCATTTGGGAAAAGTAGAGCTAGAATGATGGGAACAGGAGAAAAAACAAGAGTAACATTTGATGATGTAGCTGGGGTAGATGAAGAAAAAGAAGAATTAGAAGAAATAGTAGAATTTTTAAAATCACCTAAAAAATTTACAGATATGGGAGCTAGAATTCCAAAGGGAGTTTTATTAGTAGGTCAACCTGGTACAGGTAAAACATTACTTGCAAAAGCAGTTGCAGGTGAGGCCGGAGTTCCATTTTTTATAATAAGTGGTTCAGACTTCGTAGAAATGTTTGTTGGTGTAGGTGCATCAAGAGTAAGAGATTTATTTGACCAAGCAAAGAAAAATGCTCCATGTATTATATTTATAGATGAGATTGATGCAGTAGGACGTCAAAGAGGAGCTGGACTTGGTGGAGGACATGATGAAAGAGAACAAACATTAAACCAATTATTAGTTGAAATGGATGGATTTGGAAGCAACGAAGGAGTAATAGTTTTAGCAGCAACAAATAGACCAGACGTATTGGATAAAGCTTTATTAAGGCCAGGAAGATTTGACAGACAAATAGTAGTATCAGCACCAGACGTAAAAGCAAGAGAACAAATACTAGAAGTTCATAGCAGAAAGAAAAAAATTGCAGATGATGTTGATTTAAAAACAATAGCAAAAAATACAGCTGGATTTTCAGGTGCAGATTTAGAGAATGTGTTAAACGAAGCAGCATTACTTGCTGCAAGAAGAGATAAAAAAGAAATAACAATGACAGAAATAGAAGATGCAATGGTAAAAGTTACAATGGGACCAGAAAAGAAGAGCAGGGTAAGAAGCGAAAAAGAAAACAAATTAGTAGCATTCCATGAAGCAGGCCATGCAGTAGTAAGCAAATTCTTACCAACACAAGATACAGTACATCAAATTTCAATAGTACCTCGTGGCATGGCAGGCGGATATACAATGTATAAACCAGACGAAGATAAAAATTTCATGTCAAAAACAGAAATGGAAGAGACTATTATATCATTACTAGGAGGAAGAGTTGCGGAGCAATTAGTATTAAATGATATATCAACAGGAGCAAGCAACGATATAGAAAGAGCATCTAAAATCGCAAGAGATATGGTTACAAGATACGGAATGAGTGATAAAATAGGAACAATAACATTTGGTTCAGGACAAGAAGAAGTATTTTTAGGTAGAGATTTAGCACAAACTAAAAACTTTAGTGAAGAAACAGCAGCAAAAATAGATGAAGAAGTAAAAAGAATAATAGACGAAGCATATAACAAAGCAAAAACAATATTAAGTAATAATATGGATAAATTATCAAAAGTAGCACAAGTATTGTTAGAAAAAGAAAAAATAGACGGGGATGAATTTGCAGCAATATTTGAGGAATAATTATAGTATAATAAGCCTTCCATTATGGGAGGCTTAAATTTTTTATTTACAGATGTTGACATAAAATGTAAAAAGTGGTACAATTAATATAATCAAAAAGATTTGGCGTGCACAAAAATAAATTAAGCAATTCGAAAAACCAAATAAATATATTTATAAGGGAGGTTGATATTATGAGTCAAACTTTAAAATCTAGAATTTCAGTAATAATATTAATAACATTACTATTATCTTTAATGAGTACAATGTGTTTTGCAGCAGAAGCTAATGCTACAGAACCAACAAAAGATGAAATTACAACAGAACCAGTTGAAGCAAAATTAAATACAAAAATTTATTTCGAAGGAAAAACTTATACATTCCATAACGGAAAAAGAGTAAGAAAAACATACGAAGAAGGAACACTAGGTTGTGGTATAGTAAGTATAATAGTTCCAAATAAAGAATATGGTGTTTATGTATCTGGTGAAGGATGGATTTCTGAAAAACAAATAAAAAATCAAGAACAATATATAACATTAACATTTGACAAAATAGAAAATGGATTAGGTTCAACTTTAAAAGTTAATGGTGAATTTGTAAAAGCAGAAAGTAGCAACAACGGAATAATCACATACAAAGATGGTGTACTAGAAGCAAAAGCAAATGGTACAACAACAATAAACTTTACAACAAAAGAAGGTAAAGAAATCGAAGTATTAGCAACAGTTTATAATGGAGAAGTTGAATTAAATATTCCAGAAAAATCAGTATCATTAGAAGGAAAGATAAATGCTGATCTTGCAGACAAAAAAGTAAATATTAAAGCTGAAGGAGATGCAAATGCAGCATTAAAAATAGAAAA
>ENA-OROK01001898-OROK01001898.1-human-gut-metagenome-genome-assembly--contig:-NODE-1898-length-19049-cov-7.465147_pt1 | contig 19049 bp, 18 predicted proteins | sample MGYA00242127_ERZ509046 | MGnify/ENA primary metagenome ERZ509046 (study PRJEB26280, sample SAMEA2338728) | human gut metagenome | biome: human gut; feature: human-associated habitat; material: faeces... | reverse complement strand
GATCCGCGCAACCGACGAACACGTTTCGATTGAGTGGAAAATTTGACTTTTACTTGTCCATCGCACACGACAAAGGGCTGTGTGCCCTTGTCAAGCGATGTAAACTAAATGTATATGCACAATGGAATATAAGGGAGGAAACGGCTATGAATAACAAACGTAGGAAAGAATTGCGCAGGGCTATTGAGATTATAGAAACAGCGCTGGATATAGTAAATCAAGTTAAGGACGAAGAAGATTCTATGTGCAACTATCCTGAGAATCTACAGGGAACGGAAATATATGAGAATATGGAAACGGCTGTGGACACCATGGAGGATGCTGTATCTAATATAGATGATGGCATAAGCTCACTGAATGAGGCCGTAAGCCTGTTGGAGGAAATTCTATGACGGATGTGCCGTTTGGTTCATTAGAGTCGTTTATAGCTGAGTATTATCGTCACAACCCTGACGGGCACTACTTCGACCCGGAGATGCTGAAGTATTTCGGAGAAGATAAGGCGCTTATGCGGGTAATAAACAGGGCGATGATGCTGGCCACGGATATGTTCGGCAATGGCCCGTTCAAACCGTACTATGTGCTGGTGCGCCCGCCAAAGGTGAAATACCAAGTGGAAACGTGGGACTGTGTTCTGTTCGACGTGGAGACTTTTCGCCCGACAACCAGCGAATTTACACCCAGAACAGAGCAACAAGAAGCTATTCAGAATGCGGTCAAACGCGAAATCTGGTTAAGTTAGGAGGGAAAACGATGATAGCAGGAGCATTAGCAACTTTATTGGCAAGCGGCGCGTACTTTGCGGCGGATAGCATCAAGACGAACGCCAACATATACCGCAACGCCAATCGTATGGATGACGAGGGCGTGTTCTGGCTCACCAATCCGGAAGTGGAGCGTATGTTGCAGCATGACATTCGCAGTCTGTGGGAAACCGGCAAGCGTGACTTCATACCGGAAGGACTGGAAGGATTCTTCGAGGAAAACAACAGTGCGAGGGGGGCTTACTTCGATGCCTTGGCCGCGCAATGTATGCTGGAAAACGGCTGTAAGCCCATGGATGCGTGGGGTTCGTTCAATCGGCATACTTATAATTGCTTTTTGCAGTACAACAGATCGTATGGTGCGGATGCAAACGAGTGGCTGCGCATACACAAACCGGAAATCATTTTGGCGAGGATTGAGAAGGCGAAAGAAGCTAAAGAAGGAATCGTCGACATTATGCGCCGAGCGGTAGCCCGATATGACCGCAAGTTCATACCTGTATGGGTTGTAAGTGGACTAATTTTCGTATGGGGCATTGTGCGAATGGCGAACGGTGGCGATTATGGCCTTCGCAAAATAATTCTTGCCTGTCTGATTGCCGGCATACATCTGATAATTTGGGCTGTCAACAGGAACTATCTTATGAACCGTAGATAGAAGTGGCAGTTGGGACAATGTCCCAACTGGCAAAAACAAGCATACTGGGCAGATATAGAATCAAGTGGGACATTGTCCCAACTGATCCGCTTTATACTCTATGCAGCACGGTTGCGAATAAAGGCCTTTTGTGCTAAAATTCCGGTAATAAAAACAGTAGTTGAAGGGGCAAGTATGAGCGAAGCGAGAGTCCTATATTGTCAAAGCTGCGGAGCGATGCTGAACGTGGAGGCCAACCGTGCCTACATTTTTTGCCAGTACTGCGGCGCAAAAAACGTAATTGCGTCCGAGCAGATGAAGACCAACATAAACATCGGCGGCATTCAGATAACGGCAAAAACAGAAATAGAGAACATAATCGCCTCCGCCGAGTACGCCGTTTCCATAGGTCAATACAGCAAGGCAAACGAAATGCTTGTTGCGGCAATCATGAGCGGCTATGATGATTACCGCATATACATCACAAAGGCCAAGATAGACCTGCAGCTTGACCACAACCGCAGCCTGTTCGAAAGCCTGCGCAAGCTTCAGCAGCTTGAGCAGCGTCAGAACGGCAATCAGGCTGTTACGGCGGCCATTCGCGAGTTTATGCATTACCGCGGCAAAAACGGCGTTACCGCACTGCACATCTCAACCTTCCATGAGCAGATGGACATGGTGGTCTACTGCGTGGAGCACGGAAGCGATGTGAACTGCATCGCCGGCGTGAACCGCGTAACGCCCATCAGCATTATGTTCGTGCCTATATCAAGCAAGCTTACCGGGCTTGACGGCACACCGTTCGTTCATCACAAGGCCGCCGTGAAGGAGATCCGCCGCTACCTGATGTCCTGCGGCGCAAGGGATTCTTTCAGGTTTGGATATTGAGTTGCCGGATCAGTTGTGACAAAGTCACAACTGATTTTTGTATACCGCTGTAGCCTGCTGTGCCCTTTCAACACGATGGTTGAACGCATCTATCCAACTAACAGCAGCAGACAGAAGAACAGACAGGCCGAAATTCACAGCAGCGTTCAATGCCGCCGCACCCAGCGCCGCCCAGTTAAAACCCTTGTTGAGCTTGTCAAGAGCGACGACCCCGCCGTTAGCGGCTTCAATAGCAGCCTTGGCAGTATTGGACATGTTGTCTTTAAGTCTATCGATTTCGTCGTTTAACAATTTAATGTTATCCGCGTTTGAAGATAGGGCTTTTAACTGTAATAGACCATTATAGGACTTTAGATCTTGTACATCTCCCTTTGTAACCCAAGAACGGATTACTCCAATCCCTTCTGGCAACTTACCAGTTGTAGCAGCGTATATCAACTTGTTCAAAATGTCGGCTAAACATTCCAAACAATAAGCTATTGTGTTATAATAATTAAAAAATAGGGAGGTATTAAAAATGCTTCGTCCAAAACACGTTTTATATTGCAGCGCCTGTGGATTTATAGACATTAGGAATCAAAATCGTATATGCCCCTTTTGCAAGAGAAGGTTGCAAGAGTCAGACCGAACCTTTATAGATAAATCGATTTGGTATTCAAATGAACTCGAAGAAATAGAAAATGATATTTTTCAACGCTTCATTAAAAACAATGATAACTTCGACAATACAAAATGCAAACACAGACTTCAACAGATTGAGGTTGAAAAACAATACGCACAGGCAAGACAAGACCAAACAACAACCAATGCAAAACCTCAAACATATGAAGAATGGCAGGAACAGATACAGATAGAAGCCAGAAAAGAAGCTGACAAGCGAGCCAAAGCCGCAAACGCTCCCCGCTGTCCTACCTGCGGCAGCACCGACCTGAAGAAGATAGACGCGCTTGACCGGGCGATATCCGTGTCCTTCTTGGGGCTGGCATCAGGCAAGATAGGCAAGAGCTTCAAGTGCAACCATTGCGGGTATATGTGGTAAAACGGTAGGGGAGCCATGATTAGTGGCTCCCTTTGCTGATTTGCGAACTGCTATCGAAAGTGGAAGTTGTGAAAGTTTCACACTTGCCACCTTATTGTTCTCAGATACAAAATGCGGCATAGAGAGGAACGATTTTTTTATTGTCCTCAAAGCCGAAGTTTTTGGCAGAGAGCTTGATAGCATAAGCGGGCTTGTAGGTGTCCATATAGACCTTTAAGCTCTTGGCTCTGGTGTTGTCGGCAGACTTGACCTCAATGGGAATGAGCTGTCCGTCACGCTGAATGATAAAATCAATTTCAGCGCCACGCTCGGACTCCCAATAGTAGGTGTGGTAGCCGTTAATGGAGAGCTGCACATTGACATAGTTCTCCGCCATACCGCCCTTGAAATCGTTGATTTCCTCGACCATATAGAGGATGTCATTGGCAGCTAAATCCTTCTTGGCGCAAAGCAGCCCTAAGTCGGACACATAAATCTTGAACTCATCAATATCACGGTAGTTTTCAAGCGGCTTTTTGATTTGTTCAACCTTATAAACCTGTGACACGATACCAGACAGGCAAAGCCATTCAATCGCATTTTCAAATTCGGAAGCCCGTCCGCCTTTCTTAATCAGCTTATATTGGAAACGGGTATTCTTCCTGGAAAGCTGAACGGTAATACTATCATAAACAAGCATGATTTTCTTGATTTTATTCGGAGTATTATACTTGCCTATATCATTGAGATAGCTTGCAAGTATTGTATCCTGCGTATGGCGGACAAGGATATAATCCTTGGTTTCGGCAAATTGCATCACGCACTCTGGCATACCGCCGACCACAAGATACTGACGGTAAAGCTGCATTGCGGCATCGTGCAAGGCAGACGGCAGCAGCGTATCGGTTTGGAAGCACTTTTTAATCTGCTCTACCAAATCGTCCTCACCGAGCGCCAACATAAATTCCTCCATATCCATAGGATAAAGCGTTTTCATATCGACCTTTCCTACGGGGAAAGAGAATTTCGCTCTGTTGACTGCAACGCCGAGCAAGCTGCCTGCGACGATGATGTGGTAATCTGGAGCGTCCTCGCAAAAGTATTTGAGTGAAGTCAACGCCCTTTCGCAGAGCTGCACCTCATCAAAGACTATCAGCGTTTTTTCCTTTACGATAGTCTGACCTGCGATATGGGACAAAATCGGTATCAGATAATCGGGGCTGATGTTTTCCTCAAAGGTTTCGTTCAGCTTTGGATTGGTTTCAAAGTTGAAGTATGCCACATTTTCATAGTGGGTGCGCCCGAACTCCAGAATGGAATAGGTCTTTCCGACCTGTCTTGCGCCCTGTAAAATAAGAGGCTTGCGGTGAACGCTATTTTTCCAAGCTTCCAAAAAAATCATAATTTTCCTGTACATAATCAGACCTCCTTAAAGGTACTAAGTACAGTATAACGAATATTCGCGTAAAAATCAATGAACTCTTGTTACATATTTACACTAAATAACACGAATGCGCCATTTTAAGAAATGTGCGATATGTTTTCAATGGGTTACCGCCCCTTTTTTATTTGAAATTTGCAACATGACTGCATTTTGATACAAGTGGGTTCTTTTGTGCTATAATCGGCAATGATAAACGAACGAAGGAGGACGCGGGCATATGCGAGCATATAATCAAAAACAAGGCTACGGTTAGCGGATGACGGAACACGGGGCGAAGCCCAAAGGATCCGTTGACCTGCAAATCTAAATCATCATTTCATATTAAAGAAGGCAAAATGAACATCATAATTAAATACAAGAGGTTTCACGGAATAAGCAACGAATCAGCTAAGTTATTAGCATATCTATCAGTCTTTATTCATATCATCAAACATAATCAATGAACAGGAGCGAGTTAAATGCACGTTAAGAACATATATCCCACCACAACCACCAACGAAGACCTTATAGGGCTGGCCGAGATGGCAAGCACATATCTTAGCAGCATGCCGGCGGCGCTTGCGACTAACGAGATATTGGCTGTGCCTACCGAGCGCGTCATAAGGCGCACAAAAGGAGAACGATAATAGGTGATAGCAATATACGCCAGGCAGTCCTTGGATAAAAAGGACAGCATATCAATCGAAACACAGGTAGAACTATGTAAGAAGGAGATAGAGGACGAGCCATATAAAGAATATGTAGACAGAGGCTACAGCGGCAAGAATACGAACCGCCCGCAGTTCAAGGCAATGATGCAGGACGTGGAGAACGGCGTTATAAGTAAGATAATAGTCTATAAGCTTGACAGACTCAGCCGCTCCACGCTCGACTTCGGCGAGCTTATGGACGCATTGAGCAAGCACAGCGTTGAGTTCTCATCCACAAGGGAGAAGTTCGATACGTCAACGCCCATAGGCAAAGCCATGCTCAATATAATAATGGTGTTTGCGCAGCTTGAGCGTGAAACCATTCAGGTGCGCGTGCAGGATAACTTCCGCATGCGCTCCTCCCGCGGGGCATACGACGCCAAAGCCCCATACGGATACGCAAAAACAAAGGTGATGATGCATGGCAAAGCTGTAAGCACCCTAAAACCGGACAAGGCGTATTCACTAATGGTCAAAAAGATATTTGAGCAGTACGCCTATACGTCCACATCGTTAGGCTACCTTGCCCGCACGCTCAACCAGCAGGGCATAAAGTCCGCAAACGGCGCAGCATGGGACTCCTGCAAGCTGAGTAAGCTGCTGTGCAACCCGATCTACGTCAAGGCCGACGCCGAGGTGTATAAGTATTACCGCGCCAAGGGCATGGAGATAACCAACGAAATAGACGACTTCCGCGGGCAATACGGCTGCGTAACATACGGTCAATGGGACAGGGCGAAGAACAAGTTTGCTCAGCTTTCGGGGCTAACGTTGTCCATAGGTCTGCATGAAGGCATTATTGATGCAAAGACATTCCTTGCCTGCCAGTACAAGCTTGCCGACAATACGCAGATAAATAACACCGGCCGCGGCAAGCATTCTTGGCTAACAGGGCTGCTGAAGTGCGGCTGCTGCGGCAAGGCTATGAAGGTAATGACGTATAAGGACACGGCTACGTTCAGATGCTCAGGCGCAATGAACACCGGGCTGTGCAGCGATTCGCCGTCCGTTTGCGTGCATGAAATGGAGGAAGCAGTTGAGCGGGAGATATTCGCCCATGTAGCGCGGCATCAGGAACTGGTGGTTCAGAAGCGCAAAGAAGAGGACAACAAGGCGCACAACTATAAAATCGCCATAGCAAAACTGGATGACCAGATAGCCAACCTTATAACCGCCCTTGCCGACGGTACGGAGCTGACCATGAAGTACATAAACGGCAGGATAAGTGAGCTGCAAAAGCAGCGCGACATCTTGGCCGCCGAGCTTCAGCAGCATAAGAACGCCACCAAGCAGCAGGGTGATATAAAGCAGTTCCATGACATAATCAACCTTTGGCCCGGCATGACCATCCCGCAAAAGCATGAAATAGCCATGATGCTAATCAAACGCGTGGAAATTCAGGAGGATACGACGAGGATTTATTGGAAGTATGATCTGTAGTTTTGCAGTACATGTGCAGACATAAGCACATGCTTGGGTTCACTCCCGGGCAGTTTCATTTACATGCATATAATCGTTTATATAGATAATAATACAGCTTAAATGGTAATAAACGATTTCACTTTTCCGACATCATTAGCTATAATGATGCAGTCTGCTGATAAGGCAGAATCATTGAAGAAATGAGGGAAAGATTCTAATGAAGAAAATCACTGCACTTTTGCTCGTGCTCGTGATGGCTCTTGGTCTCTCTGTTGGCTGCGCCCAGCAGGAAGTCAATACTCAGCCCGATCCTACCGAGGCTCCTGCTGCCACCGAAGCACCTGTTGCTGAAGCCACTCCGGAAGTTGTCGCTTCCGCCGAACCCGAAAAGCCCGAACTCTCCGGAACGATGAAGGTCGTTGCTACCGGCGACGTTTACGGCCCCCTGTTTGAAGAGTTCACCAAGGACACCGGCGTTACCGTTGAAGTTCTGTCCATGTCCTCCGGTGAAGTGCTCTCCAAGCTCCGCGCTGAGGGCGGCACTCCTTCTGCTGACCTGTGGTTTGGCGGCGGAATCGATGCTTTCATGAGCGCTGCTGACGACGGCCTGCTCGAACCCGTTGTGTTCGATGCCGCTAACGATCTCGCTCCTGAATTCCGCAATGCGGACGGTTACTGGTACTCCAAGGGCATCACTATCGTTGGCTTCCTTGTAAACGATGGCCTGCTCGAAGAGCTGAAGCTCGATAAGCCCGCTTCCTGGGACGATCTGACCAAGGAAGAGTATAAGGGCGAAATCGTAATGTCCAACCCCGCCGTGTCCGGCACCAACTACGCCGTGGTCAATGCTCTGCTGCAAGCCAAGGGCGATGCCGGCTGGGATTACTTTGAAAAGCTGAACGAGAACATTGCTTACTACGGCCGCCGTGGTTCCGACCCGAAGAACAAGGTCACCGCTGACGAGTTTGCCATCGGCATCACCTATGTTGACCCCAGCATTGAAAAGCTGACCGAAGACTACAATGTTTCCGTTATCTACCCTTCCGATGGTATCCCCTGGGTATCCGAAGGTGTAGCCGCGTTCAAGAACGCTGAAAACGTTGAGGCCGCCAAGGCATTCATAGAATGGCTCTTCAGCAACGACGATCATCTCCGTCAGCTTGCTTCCATAGAGAACAAGACCGGCGTCAAGATCATCAAGCCCTCTATCGAAGGCGTTGAACTGACCTACGATGCTTCCATACTGATGGATGAAGACCTGTCCCTGTTTGGTAAGCAGCGCGAGGAGATCCTTGCCCGCTTTGAACCCATGATGGGTGACAAGGCTGCTCAGGAATAAATGACAGCCGCTTCTAAAAGCACAAATAAAAGGGCATGTAAAAATGCCCTTTTTCGCATTAAGGAACGGGCGGGGGATACGGTCGTGCTGTGCGTGCTGCTTGGCGGTGTGCTGCTGTTTATACTGTGGCCCATGCTTTGCATAGCGCTGCGCAGCTTCCGTGCAGCAGACGGCGGCTTTACGCTTGAAGCATACAGCAATGTGCTGTCCAAGTACGGCACAAGTATCCGCAACAGCGTTGTGGTCGGCATTTGTACGGCCATATGCACAACTATACTTTCGCTTTCCGCTGCGCTTACCTGCGCCACCCGCCGTTCGTGGGGACGCACGCTGTGCATGATTCTTCTGACTGCGGCAATGGTAGCGCCGCCATTCGTATCGTCGCTTGCGTATATTCAGCTGTATGGCCGACGTGGATGGATAACATATCGTTTGTTGGGACTCAGCTGGAATCCGTACAATCTTGCTGGCGTTGTGGCGATGCAGTCACTCTCGTTCACGCCGCTCAATGCGCTGTTCCTGCTGGGCGTGCTGGATAAGCTGGATGCTGACAGTCTGCGTTCGGCGCGAGACTTGGGAGCAAAACCTTCCGCTATACTTAGGGACATTGTTCTGCCGCTCATGCGCCCGGGACTGCTTGTAAGCATGCTGCTTTCGTTCGTTCGCTCCCTTGCGGATTACGGCACGCCTGTTATTATAGGCGGTCGCTCGGTAACGCTCGCCGCTGAGGTCTATTTGCAGGTAATAGGGTATTCAAACCTTGAAAAATCTTCGGCAATGAACATGTTCCTGCTTGTGCCGTCGATATTGTTCTTTTTTATATATCGCGCGCTTATGCGCCGGTCGGACAAGCTGACTGCAGGCAGCCGCAGTACACAGGGAGGACTTTCGCTTCCACTCACTCGCTGTGGTTCGGTCGGTTGGCTGGCGCTTACCGGCAGCGGATTGTTTTTCGTGCTTACGCTGCTGCAATATGGCTGCGTTTTGCTTTCCGGCTTCCTAAAGAGCAAGAAGGGCGTATATTCATTCACGCTTGACCATTGGAACGAGCTTTGGAGCATTGGCGCTTCGCCTGTTGTGCGCAGCGTGGTTTATGCGCTGATAGTTGCCGTTGTCGGCACGCTGTTCGCGGCATTGTTTGCGTATTATATGGACCGCCGCCGCGTTCCCGGTCGCGCGTTCTTCGATTGCATTGCCACTATGCCGTATATGTTGCCCGGCACATGCTTTGGCATAGGATATATACTCGCGTTCAACCATGCGCCGCTCAAGCTTACCGGCACGGCAATAATAGTTCTTGCCAACATGCTGTTTAAGCAGTTGCCTACATCGGCAAAGATATGCTCCGCTACGCTTGCGCAGCTTCAGCCGGCACAGGAACGCTCCGCGCAGGATCTTGGCGCGGGCAGATTGGCTGTTATACGCGATGTTGTGCTGCCTAATATGCGACCTGCGCTTTTAAGCTGCTTTGTATATAACTTCACCAGCAGCATGACCACCGCCGGCGCAATAATATTCTTGATTGATCCCAGCCGCCAGCTTGCGGTGTTCCGACTGTTCGATGCCGTATACCGCGGGGATTACGCTCTGGCGTCTGTGCTTGCAAGCGTTATAACGGCAATAGTACTGGCCGTAGAAGGGCTTGTGTGGCTGCTGAGCCGAAAGGAGGGCAAACGCCGTGTATCTTGAACTTGAGAAACTGAACAAAAGCTTTGACGGCAAAAGCGCCGTGTGCAATCTTTCACTCGGCGTGGAGAGGGGAGAACTGCTGTGCATTCTCGGCTCCTCCGGCTGCGGCAAGACCACCACGCTTAATATGATAGGCGGCTTCCTTGCGCCGGACAGCGGCACAATATTGCTCGACGGGCAGGATGTTACGAGCATGCCGCCTGAGCGCCGCCCGGTTTCGACCGTGTTCCAGTCATATGGCCTTTTCCCGCACATGACTGTGCTTGAAAACGTCACTTACGGGCTGAAATTCCGCCGCTATACCCGCGCACAGGCAAGGGAGAAGGGCATGAAATATCTTGAACTTGTCGGCCTTGCAGACCGCGTGAACGCCCATATACACGAAATAAGCGGCGGTCAGCAGCAGCGCGTTGCGCTTGCGCGTTCGCTTATAGTTGAGCCCAAGCTTTGCCTGCTGGACGAGCCGCTGAGCAACCTTGACGCGGCGCTGCGTGCGCGTATGCGCGGCGAACTGAAGCGGCTGCAGCGCGAACTTGACATCACGATGGTGTTCGTCACGCATGACCAGGAGGAAGCGCTCATACTCGCCGACCGAATAGCCGTTATGGAGCACGGGCATCTGCTTCAGCTCGGTACACCGGAAGAGGTGTATCGCGAACCTACCAATGATACAATAGCTTCGTTCCTTGGCCTGAAGGACATTGTTTGGGGCGAAGACGGTTCCGTTATGAAAATAATAAGGAGGTAAACATTATGCTTGTTGATATGCATTTGCACGAAAAAACATTCTCTACCGACAGCTTTCTTTCCCTTGATGAGATAGTATCCATAGCCAAAGCCAAGGGGCTTGACGCCGTGTGCATCACCGATCATGACAGCATGGGCCTTCGCGAAACGGCGGAGGAGTACACCCGCCGCACAGGTTTCCCGATATTTACCGGCATAGAGTTCTTCTCGCTTCAGGGCGACATCACCGCATGGGGACTCGAAAGCTATCCTGACCACCGCATTCCCGCGCAGAATTTCATAGACCTTGTCAACGCCGCCAACGGCTTCTGCGTATCCTGCCATCCTTTCCGCAACAATAATCGCGGCTTGGAGGAGAAACTGCGCGATGTGCACGGCTTAAACGGCGTAGAAGTGCTCAACGGAAGCACGGATGTGGAAGCCAACCGCAAAGCGCTGCGCTTCTGCCGTGAACTCGGGCTGCAGGCCATAGGTGCAAGCGATGCGCATACCACGCAGCAGGTCGGCAAATACGTCACCTATCTGCCCGAAATGGTGACCGCCCTGCCCGATTTCATTGCCGAACTCCGCACTCTGCCCACCCGTCCCGCAATATGGAATGGCTCCGGCTACGATGTAGTGGATGAGTTCTGATAAAACTTAGGTTCAAAAAGATAGCCTCTGATGGCAGAAAGTTGATTGCCGTTGGGGGCTGTTTTATTGGCTGCCGTCGCAGTATTATAAAAAGCATACATTGTTCTTTGCGGATGGTTTATGCTATACTATCCCCGAAGGGTAAGGTGATATTTTGCTCAAGCTTAACGCATGGATAAAGCGTTTTTCAATACCGATTCTGTGTGGTGCGGGAATACTCATTGCTTTGGCAACAGCGTTTTCGCATATATTTAGTGTTAAAATCGTTGCTGATGTGTGTTTCATTGCGGCGTTCGTGCTGTCCGGCGTGCCTATATTGCTTCGGGCTATTCAGGCGCTGCGATTCAAAACGGTCAGCATAGAGTTGCTTGTCTCCATTGCGGCAATAGGTGCATGTGTGATCGGCGAATTTAACGAATCCGCAATAGTCACGTTTTTGTTCCAGTTCGGCTCGTTCTTGGAGCAGAAGACAATGAAAAAGACGCGCTCTGCAATTAGGGCGTTGACCGAAATGGCTCCGACTACGGCATGGCGTATTATTGAAAACGGCGCGGAAGATGCCTTTGAAACGGAAGAGATAGACGCTGACGAGGTTGAGATTGGGGACATTCTGCTGGTTAAGGCCGGCGGCAAGATAGCATCAGACGGCGTTGTGGTAAAAGGCGATGGCTATGCAGCGGAAGCCAGCATCACAGGTGAGCCGATTGCCAAGCATAAAACCGTTGGCGACACGGTCTATGCAGGAACCATTCTGGACAGCGGCACAATACAAATGCGCGCAACAAAGGTAGGGGAGGATACCACATTCGCCAAAATCATCGCCCTTGTTGAAGAAGCGCAGGACGCAAAATCCCCAGTTGAACGGTTCATAGACAAGTTTGCAAAATACTATACACCGGCGGTTATAGCAATAGCTGCGGCGGTATTCATATTTACCCGAAACGTTGATACAGCAATTACGGTGCTGGTGCTTGCGTGCCCGGGCGCTCTTGTGATAGGCGCGCCCATTGCCAACGTGGCCGGAATAGGCCGCGGCGCGCAGGAAGGCATACTGCTGAAGGGTGGAGACAGTATCCATACATTTTCAAAGACCAATACTGTTGTTTTTGACAAGACAGGCACGCTCACCGAAGGCGTTCCCGAAGTATGCGTTCAAAAGGATTATTCTAACAAAGCCACTCAAGCTTTGGCTTTGGCGGCAAGCGTTGAAAAGGCGTCAGACCATCCGCTTGCAAATGCCGTGATTAGATATGCCGCTGATTTGCCTTCTTATGAAGCCGAATCCGTGCAAACCATTAAGGGCTGCGGAATGGATGCAAGCATCTGCGGCCACAGAGTGCTGATAGGCAACCGGAAACTTATGGAGCAAAACGGCATAGAGCTGACTGAGCAAGTGCTTAGTGATTTGAGCGAAGTGCAAAATAGCGCATCTATCGCCCTGATAGCAGTAGACGGCAAAGCAGAAATGCTTCTCGGAATATCGGATAAATTGAAAGCAGATGCAAAAGACAGCATAAGCCGCCTGAAGAATATGGGCATTGCCGATATAATAATGCTTACTGGCGACAATGCCTGCACGGCCTCTGCAATAGCGGCTCAGCTTGGTATCACGGAATACCGCGCGGAGCTTTTGCCGGAAGATAAGCTTACGGTGATACGCGAACTGCAAAGCAAAGGCAGAACTGTTACGTTCGTGGGCGACGGCATTAACGACAGCCCTGCACTTGCGGCGGCAGACACAGGCATAGCCATGGGCTCGGGAACCGATGTGGCAATAGATAATTCGGACGTTGTGCTGATAAAATCTGATTTGAAGAGCTTGGTGCGCTCGCTCAAGCTGTCTAAAAAGGCAGTACTTACGCTGTATGAAAACATAGCCATTGCAGTAGGAACGGTTGTACTGCTGCTAATTGGCTTGTTCGCTGGCTATATACATATGTCGATAGGCATGCTGATACACGAAGCCAGCATATTGGTCGTAATATTGAACGCGATGCGTCTTTGGGTTCATAATAAGAAGGAGAATTGACTATGAAGAAAACTATTCAGATGGAAGAACTCGTTTGCCCCATGTGCGCACAAAAAATCGAGACCGCCCTGCAAAAGGCTCCCGGCGTACTTGGCGCATCCGTGCTGTACAATGCCAGCAAGGCCAAGGTTGAATTTGACGAGACCAAAACCAGTGTAGACGAGCTTGTAAAGGTTATAACCGGACTGGGCTATGTTGTCATAGGTTAAAGAAATAGGGGACAGCATGAACGAAGAGATAATAAAGAACCTAAATAAGATACTGCCCGTTGTTGAGCGCGTACATAGCGACCATCACTCCGAATTGCATCAGGTGGCGGCGCTTTATGCCGAGCTGAAGCAGAATCCGAGCCGTGAAGTATTCGATAAGCTTAGGGACGTTACCAATAACTACGCGCTCCCTGAAGATGCCTGCCAGGCATATGCCAAGGTATACAACATGCTCGAAGAACTGGATAAGGCTTTCGTGTGAGGCGCTGATAAACTTCACAACAGAATATGAAACAACTTAAGCCCCTGCCGCATTTAACATACTTTGTATGCAAAATGTTTTGCGGGGGCTAATTTTTACAAAGGCTATTGTGATTGTGTATGCACTATGTTAAAATACTTGGTGTATACACCAAAGTCGTGAAAGGAAGTGATCGTCATAGCAATTACAAGCGCAAGCTTGCCCGCAAAGAAACGCATTTTAGCAGTGTGCGTGCGGCTGTTCCTCGAAAAGGGCTACAAAAAAACCACTTTGGCCGAGATAATCGATAAGGCCAACGTTTCATACAGCTCCTTTCAGAATATATTCCGCGCAAAAGACGGCGTGCTGACGGAATTGGTTGAGTTTATGTTCAGCACTCAGTTCGGCATGGCAAGGCAGCTTGCCGGGGCAGACCTGCCGCCGGTTTATGTTTATGCCGTTGAAACGGCTATTCAAATGACTCTGACAGAGCTTAACGAAAACCTGCGGGAAATCTACATTGAAGCCTACACTCAAAAAGAAGTATCCGAATATATATTCAGGGAAACAACAAAGGAACTGCACCAAATCTTCGGCTCATATCTGCCTGGGCTTACTTTGCGCGACTTTTATGAGATGGAGATAGGTTCAGCGAGCATAATGCGCGGCTATATGGCGCACCCATGCGACGATGAGCTGACGCTCGAGAAAAAGCTGCGGCTGTTCATTACCATGAGCCTCAGGGTATACAATGTCCCTAATGAGGAAATAGACAAGGCTATTCATTTTGTTGAGGGATTGGATATCAGAACGATTTCAGAACAGGTAATGCAGCAATTATTCAAGGTGCTGGCAATGCACTTTGAGTTTTCGCTGCAGGGAATAGAAAAGGCAAATATAACAAAAACGGAGGGAATTAAATGAAGAAAAGACTGATCAGTATTCTGCTCTCACTCAGCATGGTGCTTACGCTCCTGCCGGCAACTGTATTATCGGCCGGAGTGGGCACGTCCAAGGCCGGCGATGCTACGTTCACGCTCAGCGCGTCAAGCGCCTCCTGCGCGGGCGGACACACCGGCGAAATCGGAAACATACAAATAACCGATGTTGACATTTCCCAATGGAAAACAGACAAAAAGATCACGATCCAGTACGATGTGCAGTATCGCTGCACCGATTCTTCGTGTAAGCTATACAATAGTGGCGATTCGTTCTTTTCCTACAGCGGAGAACATACCTTCACGGATACAAATGGAGAGTTCTGTCACAAGAAAATCAGCGAATCCTTTACGGCGACAATTCCGACAGACCTTCCGTCCGGCGTCACCAAGAATTTCTCTGTCTCCTTTACGCTGACATCGGATAAGGGGATTTATGAGTCGGTACTTCATGAGCAAAATGTTAATCTCTGTACCGAGAACTATTATAGTGTGAGCTGCTGGGAATGCACCGGCTGCGGGTATTTCTTCCAGGATGCGGATATGTCCGGCAATAAATTTACAAAGGATAAAGTGTATTTTCCTCCGGTTGGACATAATCTGAAGCATGTCCCCGCAAAAGACCCCACCTGTGTTGCCAAGGGCACAGTGGAACACTGGCACTGCGAACGCTGCACTCGGAACTTCGGCGATGAGCAGGGAACATCCGAACTTACGACGATTGAAACCAACGCGCCGCTTGCAGCGCATCGGTATGATGCCGACGGCGTCTGCGAGGTTTGCAATAGGAAGGCTGCCGCGGGCGTCCAAGCAAACGCGGGCATGGTGTGGTACGATACCATGGGCAAAGCGCTGACCGCGCTGACGTATGGCGCACAGCTATCAATCAATGCGGATTATGCGGATACCATCACGCTCAATCATACCTGCACAGTAGAAGTCAAGGCGGGCGTAACGGCTGCCGACATCCGGATTGAAAACGCGGAAAACTGCGTTGTCACCATTGTCAACAACGGCACCATCAGCAATCTGAGCGGCTATACCGGCAAAGTTGTACTGATGAGCGCCGGAGGTACATACGGCAGTATAATCAACCAAACCAGCGGCGGCAATGTCGGCAGCTTCCTTTACGGCGATCCGGAAGATGCTAACAAGTTCTGCTATTACAAGAATCTTTCCAATGGCAAATGGATTCTCCCGGCCGAGGCTACGACAAACACGCAGAGCAACGTGAAGGTCAGCTATGCGCCTATGGCTTATATTGAAATCGTAGGCGACGGCGTTACAGGAAGCGAGGGCAGCTATGCACTCACTACCAGTTCCGGCAATACCGTAGCATTTACCGCGACAGCAAAAACCGCGGACGGCAATGACAGAGCCAACGTTACCTATAAATGGTACTATGACGGTCAGGATGGCACTATTCTTTCTGAAAAAGCAGAATTGACCATCGAGAATATCAAGGCCGGAAAGCGCACCGTAGTCTGTATGGCGACTGCCGATGATTACGGCATATCCGCCAAGATTGTGCTTATGGTAGCGGGGGAGAAGGAGTCTCAGAGCTTCACGCTTAGCGTATCCAAGACCACCGTCGGCATACGCGAAAAGATACTTCCGCTGCTTTCCGTTGAAGGCATAAAGGAAGATGCTGCCATAACGTATTACCTAATGAACGGGGATTCACCCGCTCCCGAAAGCGATACCGTTATAGACGAGAACTTTGCTTTCGCTCAGACAGGAACCGGTTCCATATATGCCTATGCCGCGGAAACCGACAACTATGCGGTGACGGCCTCTTCTCCTGTTGCCATCACCGTCACGCCCCACGCCGACCACTGCATCTGCGGCGGTATGTTCAATCATACCCACGAAAACGTGGAATGGCAGGCGTGGGACGGCAAGAGCGAGATTAAATATGAACAGAAATGGGTTCAGGTCAGCGAATACACTAAACAGGGCCGTTATGTTGCTTATGTCTATCTGACCGGCAATGTGTCAGCCAATCTGACAGTTGCGCCGAAGCACATCCTGTATCTGTGCCTGAACGGCTACAGTTTCACCTGCGCCGATCCATCTCAGCCGGCCATCACTCTGACGGGCGAGGATGGCAAGCCTGTGGAGCTGGATCTGTGCGACTGCGTTGGCACAGGTACGCTTGGCGGCTCCAATGCCAGCGGCGGCAGTATCCGTATCGGCGCATATGCAAACGCCACGCTCTACAGCGGCACGCTGACCGGCAACAACGTATCCGGAGACGGCGGCGCTGTGTCAGTCACGGGAGGCAATTGCAGCTTTACGATGTATGGCGGTGCGATTACCGGCAACACGGCCACCGGCAACGGCGGCGGTATTTCTTCTTACGACTCTTGGAATGCCGGCACGGTCAATATCAACGGCGGTGTCATTTCCAATAACCGCGCTACCAACGGCGGCGGTATCTATGCCGCAAGCAGAACACATTTTCATCTCAACGGCGGCGAGATTATCAACAACACCGCCACAGGGGATGGCGGCGGAGTTTACTGCAGCGGCCTTTATAGCAACGCAGACGGACGCTGCGAGTTTAACGGCAGCACCATATCCGGTAACACGGCCCAACGGGGCGGCGGCGCGTATGTCCGCGTCTGCTTCATCGGTTACCGGAACTGCCGCATCACCGGCAATACCGCCACCGAAGCGGGCGGCGGCCTCTATCTGGAGCCGTTTGCGTCTGCAAAGATAATATACATGGGCAACGTATATGGAGACAGAGGCACGATTGCTCCGTATATCTATGACAACACGGTCAATTCTGCCCAGAACAACCTCTATCTCAGCGATCCGGACACGCAGATTGTATTTACTGCCCGCATAAACACAGGCGGAAACGCAAAGATAGGCGTCTACTTTACCGGCATCACCCAAAACGGCGCGTCTGTTCTTTTGAATTCTCTGCAAGTTAATACGGAGTCTTCGGCAAAGCTTTACCTCGACCGCATCTTCTGCGACAACCCGGACTTCGGTAGGCTTGAGATCAGAAAAGATGAGAATTATTATAATCTCTATCTTATCAATACCAGTGATGAAGTCACGATTACGTTTGATCCCAACGGCGGTACACTGAATGCTGGCGACGAGACAAAGGCTGTACAGCATAATGGTACCTACGGCGAAATGCCCACGCCAATTCGTTCCGGCTATCATTTTGACGGTTGGTATACCGAAAAGGACGGCGGCACTAAGGTGGACGCAAACACCTCCGTTGCGACAAAAGAAGCGCATACGCTCTACGCCCGCTGGTCGGAAGCCAAATACAATATAACCCTTGACCCCAACGGCGGTAATCTTGCGAATGCCACCAAGGAAGTGACTTATAACAGTCCTTACGGCGAATTGCCCACGCCCAATCGTGCGGGGTATGATTTTGACGGCTGGTTCACCGAAAAGGACGGCGGCACTAAGGTTGAAGCGAGCACCGTTGTAACTGCCGCTGAACCGCATACGCTTTACGCGCATTGGACGGCGCATGAGCATTGCATCTGCGGCGGCAGCATAAGCGCAGGCGACCATACAGGACACACGCCTGTAAGCTACCAAAGCTGGAACGGCAATGATGCCATTCAGTATAATAACAATGTAGCTTATGTTCGCCTGTCGGATAACGTTACCATGAATGGTCTTACTATCGACCCCGGCAAAACGCTCTATCTCTGCCTGAACGGAAAGCAGCTTGCAAGCAACGGCACGAGTAAAATCAATGTTGGTAAAGCGACAAAGAACAACTCCGGCAGGACACCGGCAAGGCTTGTGATTTGCGACTGCAAGGGCGGCGGTACTATAAAAGGCGCGACAAGGAATGTATGGGGCGGCGCTTGTATATACCTCTACAACAGCACTTTAGATATTTTCGGCGGCAAGATCACCGGCGGTAAGGTTTCCGGCAACGGCGGCGGCGCGATCGCGCTGGATGACAGCAAGTGTGTGCTGAACATCTACGGCGGCGCGATCTCCGACAACAACGGCAAAAATTCCGGCGGCGCGATTTTCCTGAACAATAAGGACAAAAAAGGCGGTACCGTGAATATGTACGGCGGCACGATCGCCAACAACACGGCGACCAACGGCGGCGTGATCTACTCCGCATGCGGCGGCACGTTCAATCTGTCCGGCGGCACAATCTCCGGTAACACAGCAAACAACGGCGGCGTAGTCTACGCTACATCCGGCGGTGTGGTCAACTTGACCTTGTCTGGCGGTACGATCTCCGGCAATAAGGCCACGAACGGTGACGGCGGCGTCATCAATATGGCAGGCGGTACGGTCACCATCTCCGGCGCAAAGCTCACCGGCAATACGTCCAGCCGGTACGGCGGCGCGGTCTAC
>ENA-OROK01001893-OROK01001893.1-human-gut-metagenome-genome-assembly--contig:-NODE-1893-length-19096-cov-12.345255_pt1 | contig 19096 bp, 19 predicted proteins | sample MGYA00242127_ERZ509046 | MGnify/ENA primary metagenome ERZ509046 (study PRJEB26280, sample SAMEA2338728) | human gut metagenome | biome: human gut; feature: human-associated habitat; material: faeces... | reverse complement strand
ACGGTAGCGGAGTATGTTCCGCGCCATCCATCCGGGCAGTCCCAGTCGGCAAAAAGTGACGGAGTCGGCAGTATTGGGATTGAAACGGACGAGAGAGACGGTTGTCGGTTGTTTTTGGGAGGAAGAATTAAGTCTGTTGTCCCATTTTTGTTCCTTTTCTTGTATGGATGCGACGAACGATTCGTATTCTGCCATGGCAGTGGCCTGCCGCCGGATTGCTTCATCGGAGAGAGGGCGGTGCTCTCTTTGGTATATATAAATATACCCGGAGAGAAAGACGAGAATAATGCCGGTAATCAAAACCAGTATTCCGCGCCTTTCTCCCCGGGAGAAATAAAGGAATTCTTTAAAGGGGTTCTGCATGATGGCTTATTTCAGAAAACCCAGCTCATTGATAAAAATCAATGCAATTCCTATCGGGGCAATGTATTTCAGGATGAATATCAATAGTTTGTAGACGGCTACTCTCAGGGTACCGTTGTTGCTGACTTCTTCCCATACGATTTTCTTGTCTAGATACCAGCCTATGAAGATGGAAATGAAGAAACCGCCTAACGGTAGCATTAGCTTGGCCGTTACAAAGTCGAACAAATCGAATAGGTTTAGCCCGAATACGGTATAGCTTTTGCCGATACCGAGAGACAGTGAGCAGAATACTCCTAAGAAAATACAGCCCGCTGTCACGTATCTGGCTGCCTTGCTGCGTGAGAACTTGAACTCTTCATGTAGATAGGCAGTTACCACTTCGTGCAGGGAAATGGTGGAAGTAAGTGCTGCCAATGCCAGTAGGATATAGAACATCAGAGACAGCAGTATCGCCAGCCAGGGAATATTGCCGAACGCTTGCTGAAAGACATTAGGTAGGGTGATGAATAGCAGACTGGGACCCGCATCCGGTTTGATGCCTACAGAGAAGGCGGCAGGGAAGATGATGAATCCTGCCAAAATGGCTACCATGGTGTCGATAGCGGCCACGTTGAGTGCCGTTTTGGGCAGGTTCGTATCATTGCGGAAGTAAGAAGCGTATGTACAGAGACATCCCATCCCCAAGCTCAAGGAGAAAAATGCCTGGCCCATGGCTCCAAGGAACACATTGCCGTCCACTTTGCTGAAGTCCGGTTTCAACAGGAATTCAATGCCTGCTCCTGCTCCGGGCAGGGATATGGAGCAGATGGCAAGGATTATCAATAGGACAAATAGCATTGGCATCATGATTTTGGCTGATTTTTCAATACCTTTTTCCACTCCTTTGACAATGATGAGATGGGTGGCCAGCAGGAATAGCACCAGCCAGATGACCGGACGCCAGGGGTTGCTGACAAAGCTGTTGAAGGATGCGATGAAATCGGCTGCCGACTTCCCGGCAAAACTGTTGGTAGCCGCTTCGCCGATAAACTCAAGCGTCCATCCTGCCACAACGGAGTAATATCCCAGAATAAGGAATCCGGCCAGTACGCCCATACGTCCTACCCAGCGCCAATGCGTGCCGGGTGCCAATTTCTGATAAGCCCTTGCCGTATTGGCACGCGAGCGCCTGCCGATGAGGAATTCTGCAATCATGATGGGGATGCCGAGAATGAGCACGCAAACCAGGTATACAAAGATAAATGCCGCACCTCCGTGATTCCCGGTCTCAAACGGGAAACGCCAGATATTGCCTAAACCGACTGCGGAGCCTGCCGAGGCAAGTATGACGCCTAATTTGCTTCCGAAGTTGGCTCTGTCACTTTTTGTCATAAAACGTAGATTTTTCTTTCAATTCGTTATTAATACCAGCTAAAACATGCAAATATAGAAAATGTTCTGTACTTTTGCGCACAGTTCGTTGATAATTTGGTATATGCTATATTATATTAAGAAATATCCGGTGTCGCTTTTTATTATTCTGACGGTGATTTATCTTTCATTCTTTAAACCGCCTTCTACAGAAATAAGCAAGATTCCCAATATAGACAAGGTGGTGCATATCTGTATGTATTTCGGCATGTCAGGAATGCTGTGGCTGGAGTTTCTTCGCGCTCACCGGAGAGACAACGCCCCTTTATGGCATGCATGGGCAGGGGCGTTTGTCTGTCCCGTTTTGTTCAGCGGAATGGTGGAGTTGCTGCAAGAATACTGCACGACATACCGTGGTGGAGACTGGCTGGATTTTGCGGCCAATACCACGGGAGCGGTGCTTGCATCAATGGTCGGCTATTTCATTTTAAGGCCAAGGATGAAATAGGATTATAAGTATTCAACTACGGAACTTAGCTTGATGCCGTTCGACCCTTTTATCAGAATTGTTTTCCCGCAAGGTTTCTCTCTTTGCAGCTCTGCGATGAGTGCGGTTACATCGGGATAACTCTGATAAGAGTGGCGTGTGGCGGCAAACAATTCCCCTACAAGAACTACATCCTTGAATCCGCATTCTTCCAGATAGTCTGCAATCTTCTGGTGCTCGTCGGCACTGTCTTTACCCAACTCCCGCATATCTCCCAATATCAACATTTTGTTTTCGGCCTGTATGTTCCGGAAGTTACTAATGGAAGCCATCATGCTTGTGGGATTGGCATTATAGGCATCGATAATCAGAGTGTTGTCCGCTGTTTTTTTCAGTTGTGAACGGTTGTTTTGCGGGGTATATCCGGCCAGTGCCTTGTCTATTTTCTCCGGTTCCACACCAAAAAAATGTCCGATGGTGACAGCTGCCAGAGCATTGGGGAAGTTATATTCACCGATAAGCCGGGTTTGTACTTCGTGATATTTGCTTTCGTTGTCCGTTTTCCACTCGAAGGTGAGGTAAGGAGAATTGCCGGTGACGTGTCCGTTGATGTACAGCCCGTCCTCACTGCCGTAGGCAATCTGGTGGAGTCCGTAGGCTATCTTTTTCAAGTAGGGGTTGTCGTTATGGATAAAGATGGTAGCTTCTTTCCGCGTCCGCAGATAGTCGTACATCTCTCCTTTGGTCTTGATGATTCCTTCAAAAGAGCCGAATCCCTCCAGATGGGCTTTTCCTACGTTGGTAATGATCCCGTAGTCAGGTTCGGCTATCTCTACCAGCTCCTTGATGTCTCCCGGGTGGCTGGCACCCATTTCCACCACGGCAAGGTCGTGTTCAGGGCGCAGGCGAAGCAAGGTGAGGGGAACACCGATGTGATTGTTCAAATTTCCCAAGGTATAGAGCACGTTGTGAGTTTGCGAAAGTACGGTGGACATCAGTTCCTTGGTAGTAGTCTTTCCGTTTGTACCCGTAATGCCGATGATGGGTGTACGCATCTGCCGACGGTGGTAATTGGCAAGTTGTTGCAAGGTCTTCAAGCTGTTTTCCACCACGATGTATCGTGTATCGCCTGCGGGGGCATAGGCTTCTTCATCTACTATGGCATAAGCACTTCCGCTTTCCAGCGCTCGGGCGGCAAAGGCATTTCCGTTGAACGACTCGCCTTTCAGCGCAATGAATAAAGAGCCTTGGGGGCAGTTACGGCTGTCAGTAGTGACACTGGTGCATGTTAGGAATATCTGATGTATAGCTGTTATATCCATGACTTTATAATTAAATCAATCTGTGTGAATCTGTGTAATCTGTGGTAAACCATCGTGCAAAGATATAGTTTTAATCCTCTCCCTTCCCGGGTACAAGCAAAAAACTTATCAGTTTTATGAGTTTATGTATTTTGAAACCACTTTTTTGTTTACATTTGCAGGTACTATATAGAACAGACTGCCTATGGAAATTACAACTGCCCGATATATAAATGTCAACGGTTCGCTGCTCGACCTCTCTCAACCCCGTGTCATGGGCATACTGAACGTTACTCCCGATTCCTTTTATGCCGGTAGCCGTACACAGACAGAGGTGGAAATAGCACGCCGGGTGAAACAGATAGTTTCGGAGGGAGCGGCCATTATTGACATAGGCGCTTACTCTTCCCGTCCCAATGCCGACAATGTCTCTGCCAGGGAAGAGATGGAACGGTTGCGTATGGGCCTGAAAATACTTTTTGAGATACAGCCGGATGCTGTGGTATCGGTAGACACTTTTAGGGCGGATGTGGCAAGAATGTGTGTGGAAGAGTATGGTGTTGCCATCATCAATGATATTGCGGCCGGTGAGATGGATGCGAATATGTTCCATACCGTTGCGGCATTGAACGTACCTTATATTATGATGCACATGCAAGGCACTCCGCAAAGTATGCAGCAGCATCCTCATTACGACAATCTTCTGAAAGAGGTTTTCTTGTATTTTGCGCGCAAGGTGCAGCAATTACGTGACTTAGGTGTAAAAGACATCATTCTGGACCCCGGTTTCGGCTTTGGAAAGACAATGGAGCATAACTATGAATTGCTGTCCCATCTGGAAGAGTTCCGTATTTTTGAGTTGCCTTTGCTGGTAGGCGTTTCACGTAAATCGATGATATACCGCTTGTTGGACATTACTCCTCAGGAGGCGCTGAATGGTACTACGGTGCTCGATACCATCTGTTTGCTGAAAGGTGCTGACATTCTCCGCGTACACGACGTGAAAGAAGCCGTGGAAACCGTACGGATTGTGCAAGCCATGCGAAATAATTCCTAGTCCCTAACCCCTAATCATTCAATATCGTGTTTTTTGAATTTGGAATAAAAGATTTTATAGATATTCTGTTAGTGGCTTTCTTGTTGTACTATACGTATAAGCTGATGAAAGCCTCCGGTTCTATAAATGTGTTTACGGGTATCCTGGTGTTTATCCTGATATGGCTGGTGGTATCGCAGGTGCTGGAGATGAAATTGCTCGGTTCCATCTTCGACAAGCTGGTCAGTGTGGGCGTGCTGGCGCTTATCATTTTGTTTCAGGACGAGATACGGCGCTTCTTGCTGACACTCGGCTCGCATCAGCATGCCAGTGCGCTGGTGCGCTTCTTCACCGGTAACAAGAAAGAGAAGCTGGAACATGACGACATCATGCCGGTGGTAATGGCATGTATCAGTATGGGGAAGCAGAAGGTTGGTGCCCTGATTGTCATTGAACATAATCTGCCTTTGGATGATGTGGTGCGTACGGGAGAGATTATCAATGCCGATATAAACCAGCGTCTGATTGAGAATATTTTCTTTAAGAACAGTCCGTTGCACGATGGAGCGATGGTTATCAGTAAGAAACGTATCAAAGCGGCGGGATGTATCCTGCCTGTTTCCCATAATCTGGACATTCCTAAGGAACTGGGGCTGAGGCATCGTGCTGCCATGGGGATTTCCCAGGTGTCTGATGCGCATGCCATCATTGTATCGGAGGAGACCGGAGGTATTTCAGTGGCTTACAAAGGACAATTCTATCTGCGTCTGAATGCAGAGGAATTGGAAAGTTTGTTAACAAAGGAAAGCTAAGGTGTGACAAAATCTCCTATTTTTACGTCATATAACTATGATATAAAAAACAATATCTTATAACTAATAACTGAAAAGGATGGATAGACGAAATTTCTTACGGACGGGAAGTCTGGCGATGTTAGGTTCGCTGGCAGTACCCTCGTTGGCTATGCCTGCGTCAGTACGCGGAGCTTTAGGAGGAGCAGATAATCAGTCTGCCGTAGCTTCGGCAATGGTTCACTTCGGTGTGACGGAGGCTGACTTGAAGAAAGTGATGGCTGCCGCTCTGGAAAAAGGCGGCGATTATGCCGACCTTTATTTTGAACACACATTCAACAACAGTGTGGTTCTGATGGACGGCAAAGTAAACAACTGTGGAGCTAACATTGACTTCGGTATGGGCGTACGCGTATTGGCAGGCGACCAGACGGGGTATGTTTATGTGGAAGGGGTAACTATGGAAGAAATGCTGCGTGCTGCACGTACTGCTGCCCGTATCGCCTCTTCGGGCAAGGCCGGAAAATCTGTAGGACTGACGGAAAAGACAATTACCAAAAGCCGCTATGCCGTCACTGAACCTTGGGAGGACGTGAGTGTCAAGGCAAAAATACCTTATTTAGAAAAGCTGAACGAAAAGATTTTCTCTTTGGATAATCGTGTACGTAAGGTGCAGGCTTCTCTTTCTGACAGTACATCGCACGTGCTGTTCTGTAATTCCGAGGGCGTGAGCTACTACGACTACCGTCCGATGGTTTCTTTTATGGCAGTCTGTATCATGGAAGAGAATGGAAAGATGGAGAACGGTTATGCCGGTCGTTCTTACCGCAAGGGTTTTGAATTCATGACGGATGACATCGTGGATATTATTGCACGTGAGGCGGTGGATAAGACTGCTATCTTGTTCAAGGCTGTGAAACCCAAAGGTGGCGAAATGCCCGTCGTGATGGGGGCTGGCGGTTCGGGTATCTTGTTGCACGAAGCCATAGGACATGCTTTTGAGGCTGACTTCAACCGTAAACGTACTTCCATTTTCTGCGACCTTTTGGGAAAGAAGGTGTGCGATGAGCATATCAACGTGGTGGATGACGGTACCATCGCTTTCAATCGTGGAGCCGTGAATTTCGACGATGAGGGTGTGGAAGGCCAGAAAACCTATATCGTGAAGGAAGGTATCCTGACCAGTTATCTGCACGACCGCATCAGTGCCAAGCATTATGGGGTGGCTCCTACTGGAAACGGACGTCGCGATACTTTCCGTAATACTCCTATCCCCCGTATGCGTGCCACTTATATGGAAGCCGGAAATATGAAGGAAGCGGACATTATCTCCACCGTGAAGAAAGGTATCTATTGTGACCAGTTTACTAATGGCCAGGTGCAAATCGGTGCCGGAGACTTTACCTTCTTTGTGAAGTCGGGTTACCTGATTGAGGATGGCAAGCTGACGCAGCCCGTCAAGGATATAAATATCATCGGTAATGGTCCGAAAGCATTGGCTGACATCACGATGGTGGCAAATAACGATAAGATTGACAACGGTACTTGGACCTGTGGTAAAGACGGTCAGTCTTGTCCCGTTACCTGCGGTATGCCATCGGCACTAGTCAGCAAGCTGACTGTAGGAGGAGAAAGTTAATTATCAACTATCAATTAAAGACATGATTACAGACGACAATAAGAAATTGGCACAATGGGCAATGGAATATGCCTTGAAGAACGGTTGCCAGGCAGCCAAACTGGTGCTATATACAAATTCTAATTCTTCTTTTGAACTGCGTGACGGCAAAATGGACCGTTTGCAGCAGTCTACGGAGAATGGTTTGGGATTGAATCTTTATGTGGACGGACGTTTCGGCTCTTTTTCCACCAATCGGCTGGATAAGAAAGAATTGGAAACTCTTATCACGAATGGTATAGAGTCTACCCGCTATCTGGCGGTGGATGAGTCGCGTATGCTGGCCGACCCTGCACGCTACTATAAAGGAGGCAAGCCTGACTTGCAGCTTTTTGACAAGAAACTCTATGAAGTCAACCCGGATGATAAAGTGGCGATTGCACGTGCTGCTGCAGAGGAGGTATTGGGTAAGGATGAGCGTATCATTTCGGTTGATTCTTCTTATAGTGATGGCGAGGGTTCTTCCTATCGTTTGATAAGCAACGGATTTGAAGGCGAGTCGAAGAGTACCTGGTTCTCTGTCTCAGCCAGTGTATCCATTAAGGGAGAGGGCGAAGCTCGCCCTCAGGATTACTGGTACGACTCGGCTCTGTTCTATGATAAATTGACGAAGACGGGAATCGGTGCCAAGGCATTGGAACGCGTATTGCGCAAGCTGGGACAGAAGAAAGCAAAGTCGGGTAAATATACAATGGTGGTTGACCCTATGAATGTGGGAAACCTGCTCAGTCCGATGCTAAGTGCATTGTATGGCAGTGCTTTGCAACAAAAGAACTCCTTCCTGATGGATAAGCTGGATACGAAAGTGGCTTCCGACCTCTTCACGTTGCGTGACGAGCCGCATGCTATCGGTGCAAACGGTTCACGCTATTTCGATAATGAGGGTGTGGCTACCGAACCCCGCACTGTTTTTGACAAAGGCGTGCTGAAAACTTATTTCATCGATACCTACAATGGTAAGAAGATGGATATAGCTCCTACTATCAGTGCACCTTCACGTCTAATTCTGACACCGGGCGATAAGGACCTGAACGGATTGGTTGCAGATATTAAACAAGGCATCTTGGTTACGGGCTTCAATGGCGGTAACAGCAATAGCAGTACCGGTGACTTCTCTTATGGTATAGAGGGTTTCCTTATTGAAGACGGCAAGCTGACACAGCCCGTCAACGAAATGAATGTGACGGGTAACATGGTTACTTTATGGAATTCCTTGGTTGCTGTGGGCAATGACCCTCAACCGAACCGTTCATGGCAGATTCCTTCGCTGGTATTTGAGGGAGTCGACTTCAGCGGATTATAATGCTAGTTCAACATCAGGCTCATATATGGGCTTGATGTTGCAAATATTTTTTCGGTGAGTTCACCGATTGTAAGTGCCAAGTGGCTGCCCGGCAGACGCTTGGCACTATTCATATATTTACCATTGTTCAGGTAGTAGTAGCCGTTATTGGCACTGACCTGCTCATCGGTGAGATGAATACTGAGTTCCAGTTCCGGATGGGCCGTAGCATAGAGTTGCAGCATGGTTTTGGCATTGATGATGCGTGCCATGCCCAAAAGTTGGCTTTCACCGGTAGCGGGAGGAGTGAGAACCCGGATGGACGGGAGATTCAGGCTTTGGCAGATATGTTGAAGCAGTAAAGTTTTTGTTGCGGGAGTATCCGACACGATTTCTCCAATGCGCCAGTTGGCTTTCCCTATCGGATAGGTAATGGCCAAAGCCGTGATTTCCTCCCCATTGCTCAATGTGCAAACGAAGCCCTGCCCCAGTTGTAAATCGGCAATGATAACCTGGAAATCCTCTTCCGTATGCTGGATGCAGCAAGGGCGCTCCCGCAATTTCCGGTCGAGATATTCATATCTTTTTTCAGTATATTCGGCAGACATTTCCAAAGTAAGGCCCGTATCGGCTGTCGGTGTACCGGAAGCGATAAAGGTCTCTTCGGCATAGCGGAATACGGGGGCATAACCGCTGCGGCCATAGTAGTCGAACAGCCACGGTTCTGCCGGTATCAGGGTGGATAAGGCGACATTATTGTGTAGCATCCGTGCAAAGGCTTGTGATAACAGCTCGTGCATTACGCCCCGGTTACGGTAATCAGGGTGTGTGCAGGCACCGGATATATAGGCCGTATGAATATCTTCTCCTTCGAACGTCATAGGATAAGGCAACATCTGTAGGGCGGCAATCACTTCTTCGCCGCTTTGGATGGCAATATTGATATCATTGTTGTAGCGGAGCCGAAAATACAGTTCAGTAAATTCCTCGCTATCATTGAAACAGAGCTTCCATAAGTTCTTTACCTTTTCCCGTATCATCAATCCCTTATCCTTTTAATCCTTAATCTCTAATCCTTACTCTCACCATTTGATAGCTTCCACCGGTTCATCTTTCAGGCATGCCACGTATTTTTCCAGAATAATGGCAGGCTGGTACGAAAGTTTGGCCTTGCGCAATCCTTCAATACCCAAATCCTCTTCACGGTTGAGGTAGACATATTGTTCGGGGATATGGTTGGCAAATTCATAGTTAATCATTGCGTACGCTCCGTCTATGCTGGTGTCGGCCTTTTCCACATGTACTCCGAAGGTATCTTGGTTGATGGGCATTCCGAAAGTGAAGGCGGCAATTTTGCCGTCTACATGCAGGATGCCTCCGGTCAATCCCAGTTCTTCAAAATTGTGGAGGGCGTAGACCAGTGCGCGACGTTCGTTGCCCGTTCCTTCATGCTGGTCGCAATTGTTGGCCTTACACCATTCGGCTTCCAGGTCCAGACATTCCTGGATGCGGTCGGGAGTGATGGGAGTATATTCGTAATTATAGGTGCGTTTGAATTTGTTGACATGATTCCGTTTGGACTGGAATTTCTTTCCGGCAAGCGTGGCGAGGTCTGTACGCAGATAGAGGTAATCGGCATAGTCCCGGTCTGCTGTGAACTGGAATTTTCCGGGCATGAAGGCTTCCAGTTCCGAGCACATGCCCGAACATATTCCCAGCAGGCAGAAAGGTTCCCCTTCCCGGTGTGCGTCTTCGACCAGTGCGTCCAGTACTTTTGTCAAATCTCCGTTACCTATCGGCATCATGTACACCAGTTCATCGTTTGCCCAGAATTTCAGCAGGAGGAAGCCGTCCATGATGGCAAACTTTGTATTGTATAGAAAACGCCAGCTGCATAGGTTGGAGAATGAGAGGTCACAATTCCGTCGCGGACTGTTCTGTGTATAGGAAGTAATCAGTTCTTTGTCTTGTAATTCGATATCTTTAAATGAAATCATACGTTGTTTTTAGTTGGTTATGATTATAGATAACAAAAATAAGAAGATTTTGTTAGAGTAGCCCTAATAATCGCAGAATAGTTGGGGTCAGCAATGCAGTGAAAATACCGTTCAGGGTCAGGCCGAGGCTGGCGAATGCGCCGTATTTGCGGCTGATGTCCATGGCTGTGGAAGTTCCTACCGCGTGGGCGGCGGCTCCCAAGGAAAGGCCTTGTGCCATAGGACTGCCGATGTGGGTCAGTTTCATGGTCTTGAAGCCCAGTATTCCTCCCAGCAAGCCTACACAGACCACTACGGCGGCGGTAAGTGAGGGAATGCCGCCCAGCGACTTGGTTACTTCCATGGCTATCGGCGTAGTGACCGACTTGGGCGCCAGGGAGTAGATAATCTCGTCGGAAGCCCCCATCAATTTAGCTATCAGCACGACAGAGATAACTCCCACAATGCAGCCGGCAAGTTGTGACAGCATGATGGGGAGCAGCTGTTTCTTAATCGTTTCCAATTGGAGGTATAGGGGGACTCCCAGGGCCACAACAGCGGGTTTCAGCCAGAATTCTATCAGATGTCCTCCTTCATTGTAGGTCTCATAACTGATATGTGTCATCTTCAGGAAGACAATGAGGATGGCAATTGTCAGCAGGATGGGGTTCAGCAACATGATGCCGGTCTTTTTCTGCAGGAGTTTGGCCAGAAAGAAAATCCCGAAGGTGACAGCCAATAGGAAAAATTCGTTTTCTAAAAAGTTCATTTGATTTTACGTGTTAGTTGATGAACCCATCCGGTGACTACAATCACCAGCAGGGTGCTGATTATGGAAGCGGTCACTATCGGCCAGAACTCGGAGGCGATGACATCGAAGTAAAGCATGAGAGCTACACCGGGCGGTACGAAGAAGAAGCCCAGGTTGGCAACCAGGAAGTCGGACATACCCTGCACCCAGTGCAGTTTAATCCAACCCAATTTCAAGAATAGGGTGAGCAACAGCATACCGATGATGCTGGAAGGTAACTTGATACCCGTAAAGAAAACAATCAGTTCACCCAAAGCTAAGCATCCGAAAAGGATGGCGCATTGACGAATCATACTATTATAATACCTATTGTTATACGTTGAAAACGCTGCAAAGGTAGGTATTCTATGTATTGCTTGTTATCGTTGTATCCTGATTTTTTTTATGTCGTTTGTAGAGTCGGGCGGGTTGTTCCTGCCGGACGGGTAATTGTTTGTTGCAGAGGGGCACGTGTGCGTACACATGAATGCTGGGAATACCTAATGTTAAATATTATAATAATTATGGTCTGAACGGTAAAAAGACCGATGTTTGCAATGTAGATATTGCAAAATTGTGTACTTTTGCGGCGTGAATAACACATACTGCCGATTCTTAATAGACAATTAAAATATCATGCAAAGATTAATTAACGAAATTGTTGAGCGTGCCAAAGCAAACCGCCAACGAATTGTTCTTCCCGAGGGTACGGAAGAGCGTACACTGAAAGCTGCCAATCAAATCTTGACTGACGGAGTAGCCGACTTGATTATCCTTGGAAAACCTGCCGAGATAGAGGCTTGTGCCAAAGAGTGGGGGCTGGGAAATATAAACAAGGCTACCATTATCGACCCGGAAGACCATCCTAAGAAAGAAGAATATGCCCAACTGCTTTGCGAGCTCCGCAAAAAGAAAGGCATGACCATCGAAGAGGCTCGCAAGTTGGTTGTCGATCCGCTTTATCTGGGCTGCCTGATTATAAAGAATGGCGATGCTGACGGCCAGTTGGCAGGTGCACGCAACACTACGGGTAATGTACTTCGCCCTGCTTTGCAGATTATCAAGACTTCCCCGGGCATCACTTGCGTTTCGGGTGCCATGCTGCTGCTGACACATGCTCCTGAATATGGAAAGAACGGTATCCTGGTGATGGGTGACGTGGCTGTGACTCCGGTGCCCGATGCAGAACAATTGGCACAGATTGCCGTATGTACAGCGCGTACAGCCCAGGCAGTTGCCGGTCTCGACCCGAAAGTTGCCATGCTGAGCTTCTCTACCAAGGGCTCTGCCAAGCACGAAGTGGTGGATAAAGTGGTTGAGGCATTGAAGATTGCCAAGGAGATGGCTCCCGATATTGCCATCGACGGTGAGTTGCAGGCCGATGCAGCTTTGGTGCCGGAAGTAGGTGCAAGCAAGGCTCCGGGTTCTTCTATCGCCGGACATGCTAACGTATTGGTTGTCCCCAGCCTCGAAGTGGGCAACATCTCCTACAAACTGGTGCAACGTCTGGGACATGCTGATGCCGTAGGACCTATCCTGCAAGGTATCGCCCGTCCGGTGAACGACCTTTCACGCGGTTGCTCCATCGAGGATGTGTACCGCATGATTGCCATCACTGCCAACCAGGCCATTGCTGCCAAAAAGAATGCTGAATAACTTTTAAATCTGATATATAGTATGAAAATCTTAGTATTGAACTGCGGTAGCTCGTCCATCAAATACAAATTGTTTGATATGGACCGGAAAGAAGTTATCGCCCAGGGTGGTATCGAAAAAATTGGTTTGAAGGACTCTTTCCTGAAGTTCACCTTGCCCAGTGGCGAGAAGAAAGTTCTTGAGAGGGACATTCCAGAGCATACCGTAGGTGTGGAATTTATCCTGAACACTTTGACAAGCCCTGAATATGGAGCCATCAAGTCTTTGGACGAAATCAATGCCGTAGGTCACCGTATGGTGCATGGAGGCGAAAAGTTCAGCGAGTCTGTACGGCTGACGCCGGAAGTGCTTGCCGCCTTCACTGCCTGCAACGACCTGGCTCCACTCCACAATCCTGCTAACCTGAAGGGGGTAAATGCAATATCTGCCATTCTGCCTAATGTTCCGCAGATTGGTGTGTTCGATACGGCTTTCCATCAGACCATGCCGAAGCATGCCTATCTGTATGCCGTGCCTTACGAACTTTATGAAAAGTACGGCGTACGCCGTTATGGTTTCCACGGAACCTCACACCGCTACGTATCGCAGCGCGTCTGCGAGTTCCTAGGTGTAGAGCCGGAAGGAAAGAAAATCATCACTTGCCACATTGGCAACGGTGGTTCCATTACTGCCATCAAGGACGGTAAGTGTGTAGACACCAGCATGGGCTTGACCCCGCTGGAAGGTCTGATGATGGGTACCCGCAGTGGTGATATTGATGCCGGTGCCGTTTCCTTCATCATGGAGAAAGAGGGTCTGGATGCCAACGGCATCTCCAACCTGCTGAACAAGAAGAGCGGTGTGCTGGGTATCTTCGGTGAATCCAGTGACATGCGCGACCTGGAAAATGCCGTAGCTGCCGGCAATCCGAAGGCTGTTCTGGCTGAAGAAATGTACTTCTACCGCATCAAGAAATATATCGGTGCCTATGCCGCTGCTTTGGGTGGTGTGGATATCGTGGTATTTACCGGTGGTGTCGGCGAGAATCAGGCAAGTGCCCGCTGGGGTGCATGTGAAGGCCTGGAATTCATGGGCATAAAGCTGGATGCCGAGAAGAACAAAGTACGCGGTGAAGAAATGGTTATCTCTACCGAAGATTCTCAGGTGAAGGTGGTGGTAATCCCCACTGACGAGGAACTGATGATTGCTTCGGACACGATGGATATTCTGAAGAAGTAATATCGCTGTAATATTTCCCGGTTCCGGCTTCCCGGAGTCCGGATGTGGTTTCGCCCCTGCAAATATGTAATGTATTTGTAGGGGCGAAATGTTTTCCGAATCCTTTAAAATCCTTATCTTTGTTACTCGGTTAAAAACAATAAAGGCAATTTTCCGAATAACTTTAAATAAGAACTGCTTATGAAACGATTAATGTATGTGTTGTTCTTTGTACTGCTGACCAGCGGCATGGCCTATGCCCAGCAGGCGAAGTACGTGTTTTATTTCATCGGTGATGGAATGGGTGTGAACCAGGTGAACGGTACGGAGATGTATCTGGCCGAACAAGAAGGGCGCATCGGTGTAAAGCCTTTGCTGTTCACTTCTTTCCCGGTTGCCAGCATGGCAACTACCTTTTCTGCCACCAACTCGGTGACTGACTCTTCTGCTGCCGGAACAGCCCTGGCTACCGGTGCAAAGACCTATAACGGCGCCATTGGTATGGACGATAACAAGAGTGTGCTTCAGAGTGTGGCCGAGAGAGCCAAAAAGTCCGGTAAGAAAGTTGGGGTAACTACCAGCGTCAGTGTAGACCATGCTACTCCCGCTGCATTCTATGCCCACCAGCCGGACCGTGGTATGTATTACGAGATAGCCCTCGACCTGCCGAAAGCCGGTTTCGACTTCTATGCAGGCGGTGGTTTCTTGAAACCGACTACTACTGCCGACAAGAAAGAGGCTCCGAGCATCTTCCCTATCTTTGAAGAAGCCGGCTATACCGTTGCAAGAGGCCTTGACGAATACAAGTCGAAGTCTGCCCAGGCGGACAAGATGATTCTTATCCAGAAAGAAGGGGCAGAGCCTTCTTGTCTGCCCTATGCCATCGACCGCCAGGAAGGCGACCTGACACTGGCCGAAATTACCGAAAGCGCCATTTCTTTCCTGACCAAAGGCAGTAACAAGGGTTTCTTCCTGATGGTTGAAGGTGGAAAGATTGACTGGGCCTGCCACGGAAACGACCCCGCCACAGTCTTTGAGGAAGTGGTGGATATGGACAACGCCATCAAGGTGGCTTACGAGTTCTATAAGAAGCATCCCAAAGAAACGCTGATTGTGGTAACTGCCGACCATGAAACCGGCGGTCTGGGGCTGGGTACCGGTAAGTACGAGCTTCAACTGAAAGCCCTTGCCAAGCAGAAGCAGTCTCAGGATATCCTTTCACGTTCCATCACGGACTTACGCAAGATGCGCAAGGTTATCAACTGGCCGGAAATGAAGGAATTCCTGGCAGAAAAGATGGGTTTCTGGAAAGAGCTGCCGGTGAACTGGGAGCAGGAGAAGATGCTGCGTGATGCTTACGAAGAATCATTCGTGAACAAGCATGTAGTGTTTGAGGAAAGTCTTTATGCCAAGACTGAGCCCCTGGCCGTTGCCGCCAAGAAGGTAATGAGCCAGATTGCCATGGTAGGCTGGACCAGCGGTGGCCATACAGCCGGATATGTGCCGGTATTCGCAGTAGGTGCAGGCTCCAAGCTGTTCGTGGGTAAGATGGACAACACGGAAATCCCGAAACGCATAGCCAAGGCTGGCGGATACAAATAATAGAAAGTCACCACAGATAACACGGATTCTCACAGATTGGAAGCTCTGATATCAAGTATAAGAGACTAATCTGTGAGAATCTGTGCTATCTGTGGTGGCTGTCAATTTATTCCTTAAGGTCCTTCTTTATAATTTCATCCATCTCCCGGATACGTTTCTCCCGTTCCTTGGCGGATTTTATTTTCTGGTCTTTGTATCCGGTATCTGTCCGTTCGGAGACCTCTTCGCTCCATTCCTCGAATTCATCCGTTGCCGGACGTCCGTGCGGGTCTATGTTCTCTTCGGCAATCGGGTCGTTTCTGTAAATCATATCATCCATGACGCTAATGTTTTTAATGTTATGATGTTACTACAACCATGCCGGGAAAAAGTTCCGGTGACCTTCACTTTTTTGTAATCATTTATAAGAATAAACGTTTTATAGCGCGGGCAGCAGGTACTTCCATATTAGATTCAGCTCTGCCTGCATGTCGGGGATGTTGGCGGTGACGGCAATGACGGCATCCTTGTCCGGCAACACCAGTATGTATTGTCCGTTGGCACCATCGGCACGGTAGGCGTTGTGGCGGCAGCGCCACATCTGGTAGCCGTAGCCCTGCAGCCAGTCGCTTGTCTTGGCGCTCATCTTCGCTTTCTTCAGCATCTCCGGTTTCATGCCGGCGGGCAGTGAGGGCACTTGGCAGGCAGATGCCTCCTTTACCCATTCTTCGGGCAGAATCTGCTGTCCGTTCCAGTTTCCTTTCTGCAGGAACAGTTGTCCCATCTTGGCAAGGTCTTCCGTTTTGAGGTACAACCCCCAGCCTCCGGTATTGATGCCTTGCGGGCTTTCCTGCCACCGGGCGTTGACGATGCCAAGCGGGCGGAACAGACGGGGATAGAGATAATCCACCACTTTCTCGCCCGTCACTTTCTGTACGATGGCTGAGAGCATGTAGGTTCCCAGGCTGTTGTAGGTGTAGAAGGTACCGGGCTTGTGCTCCACGGGGAAGGCAAGGAACTCCTGCACCCAATCGGCGTCCGCCTTTTTGCGTACCGTTCCGGTGGGGTCGGTGTCGTGCCCGCAGTTCATGGTCAGCAGGTCGCGTACGGTCATGGCTGCCAGATTTTCGCTGACGGTTGCCGGAAGCTTGTCGGGGAAGAAGGAGATGACCTTGTCCGTCAGCTTCAGCCTGCCTTCGGAGGCGGCAAGTCCCACGGCGGTGGCGGTGAATGTCTTGCTGACGGAGTTCAGGATGTGAGGCTCATCCTCTTTCCCTTCGCCCATCCATTCTTCGGCAATGACATTGCCGTGTTGCACAATCATGATACTGTGCAGGTCTTGTCCGGCTTTCTTTACGGCATCCAGATATCTGTTCATGGCCTTGTCCAGCTTCGGAGTAGCGGCGGCGCGGGGCAGGCCCTTGGTCAGTTGGTTGATGGAAATCAGCTTTATGCCTTTGTCTTCAATGGCTTTCCGGACGCGGGGGCTTGTCAGCAGGTCGGTCACTCCCTGGCGGTCCAGCGCCACGTCCTCATATCCGATGTGGAAGACGGTTTTCATTTCATCGTTGTCCAGTGCCGGGTGGTCTAAGAAAAGGTAGCGCTGGCCCGGTTGCAACTTCTCCAATGCTTTGATGAAGCTGGCCTCCTTTTCTTCGGCGGTTCTTTTGGGGCCGTCGTACCCGATGTAGGTAAACCGGTAGTCCTTGGAGGAGTCCATGCGGTCGATGGACGGCAGGTTGTATTCTTTGGCGAGCCGTTGCACCAGCTCGTTCACTTCCTTGCTGAAACCGGTGGAGAGCATGTGTCCGGACAGATGGCTGAGTTGCGGAATGCTTTTCAGCGTCGTCTCTATCTGCGCGCGGAACTCCTGCTCTATCTCCTTGATGTCCCATTTCTGCTCCATGATGGACTGTCCCGGATAGGCGGGGTTAGGGAACATCATCGGGTAGAAATAGCCGTTCTCGTCCGTCAGGCTGGGGCAGTGGGTCAGCGGACGCCACTTCACGTTCTCCCACTCGCTGGTGATGACGAGGTGCAGGCCGACGTCCAGTCCCGGATTTTCTTTCAGCATCTTGATGGCTTCTGGATACCAGGCTGCTACGGGCATCACTTCCACGCTGCGGGCAATACCCGAGCGGTAGGTCTGGATGCAGGCTTCGTTGACGGAATGCAGGGCACCGAGATCGTCAATGCGGATGACAAGTGTCGGGGCGCCGGATTGTCCCCATACCGGCAATGCTCCTGCTGCGAGCAGGCATCCGGCAATCATGTTTTTCAGTCTTAAAGGTTTCATGGGTGGTAATGGTATGATGGTTAACAGTTTGGCAATGCGGGTTATAGCTTCGTCTCTCCCTCCACAAAATTCTCAAGGAAGAGGTTCTCGCCGTCAAAGACGGCGTACGAGAAGTAGTTTATCCAGTCGCCGAGGATGAGGATGCGGGCGGTACTGCTCAGCATCAGGTCGAGTTCGATGTGGCGGTGACCGTAGATGAAGTAGTTGATGTTGGGATGGCTTTTTAGGTATTCCTTGGTGTAGAGCACCAGGTATTCGTTGTTTTCTCCCATGTATGCGGGCTCTTTCCCGTCTATGCGTTTCAAGCGGCTGTGCTTGGCCCAGTTCAGTCCCAGCTCCATGCTCCAGCGGGGGTGCAGGGCAGAGAACAGCGTCTGTAGGGTACGGCTGCGGAACATGGCGCGCAGCATCTTGAACTTCTTGTCCGGGTCGCCCAGCCCGTCACCGTGGGCAAGGTAGAACTCTTTTCCGAAGATTTCGGTGGTCAGCGGTTCGCGGTGTATCATGACGCCGCACTCCTTGGTCAGATAGTCGCCGCACCAAAGGTCATGGTTTCCCGTGAAAAAGTGGACTTCCACTCCCAGGTCGGTCAGTTCGGACAGCTTGCCCAGAAAGCGGGTGTATCCTTTGGGCACTACGGTACGGAATTCGTACCAGAAGTCGAACATGTCTCCCAGCAGGTATACGGCCGATGCCTTGTGCTTGATGCTGTCCAAGAAGTTGACCAGCCTCCGTTCTTGGGTTCGTCCGTGTTCGATGGCTCGTGAGCCCAAGTGAGCATCCGAGAGGAAATATACATTCTTCATTTTCAACTTTCCATTTTCAACTTTGAACTTTCAACTGATTTAAAGGAATCCCAGCTCCAGTTTCGCTTCTTCGCTCATCATGTCCTTGTCCCACTCGGGTTCGAAAACGAGATTGATGGTGGCGGAGGTTACGCCGTCGATGGATTCCACCTTCTGGCGCACATCTTCCATGATGAAGTCGGCTGCCGGACAGTTGGGGGCAGTCAGCGTCATGTCGATGGAGGCTTCTCCCTGGTCGGAGACGTCTATTTTGTAAATCAGTCCCAGGTCGTATACATTTACCGGTATTTCCGGGTCGAATACGGTCTTGAGCATGGAGACTATTTTCTCTTCTATTTCAAATTTGGTCATATTCGTAGGGTTTTATATATAGGTTTTCAAAGAACAAAGCTATGGAATTTAATTGAAAATGCAAAGGAACGCCCTCCTTTTCATTACTTCAGAAAGGGTTTGACGGTGGGGAAACACGCTTCACCCGCTGGGGGAACTCCCTTTACCCCTGG
>ENA-OROK01001878-OROK01001878.1-human-gut-metagenome-genome-assembly--contig:-NODE-1878-length-19183-cov-4.336993_pt1 | contig 19183 bp, 16 predicted proteins | sample MGYA00242127_ERZ509046 | MGnify/ENA primary metagenome ERZ509046 (study PRJEB26280, sample SAMEA2338728) | human gut metagenome | biome: human gut; feature: human-associated habitat; material: faeces... | reverse complement strand
GTTTCAGGGTCATTCCGGACCAGTCGCGGAATTCCGATACGGGAATGGCGTTTTCTTCGTAAAAAGGATTTGTTTTTTTCATTATAATCTCCTTATGTTTGATATAAGTATTTTTGCGATTGTAGGGGAATTTATGCAATCGGGCCGTTTTTAGTTTCCTTTTTCGGTTAAACTGTTTACAAAAGTAAACTACGAATGCGTAAGAGACGGGCGCACGGTATGTCTTTACGTAGTAAACGTAACCGATAGCAACGCAAACAAAATCGCGTACGCGACGTTTACGGGATACCGCGTTCAGAAAAACTGAATCACTGTTATTTCGCACAGGAGATTTTCGCAAAACGATATTGACAAATCAACCCGCATTAAACTGTTTTGCGCTCAGCGATTGCTACAACATTACGAGCGTAACGTTCGGGGAGAATAGTCAATTAACAAGTATCGGAGATGGGGCGTTCAATTGGTGCGAAAGTTTGGAAAGTATAACCATTCCCGACAGTGTAACAAGTATCGGAGAAGGGGCGTTCTGTTGTTGCGCCAAATTGACGAGTATAACCATTCCCGACGGGGTTAAAAGTATCGGAAATCATGCATTCGCAGGTTGTTCCGCTTTGGAAAGCATAACCATTCCCGACAGCGTTTTAAATATTGGAGATTCGGCTTTCGCAGAGTGTACCGCTTTGGAAAGCATAACCATTCCCGACAGCGTTTTAAGTATTGGATATTCGGCTTTTGAAGGGTGTACCGCTTTGAAAAACATAACCATTCCCGGTAGCGTTTTAAGTATTGGAGATAATGCGTTCAAAGAGTGTACCGCTTTGGAAAGCGCAACAATTTCAGAGGGTGTTAAAAGTATTGGAGATAATGCGTTCTATAATTGCACTAATTTAGTTAACGTATCGCTCCCCGATAGTTTAACAAGTATTAGTTTCAATACGTTCTATGGTTGCACCAACTTGCAAACATATGACGACGGTACGGCATATTATTTAGGCAACAGCGAAAATCACTATTTAGTATTAGTAAGCGTAATTTCAAAAGAAATCACTTCTTTTACAATAGACGATAAGACAAAGTTTATTTGGAGCAGTGCCTTCTCCGAATGTAGAGTTTTGGAAAGCATAGAAAATACACAAAACATTTTATGTATCGGATCCTATGCATTTGAGCATTGTAACAACTTAAAGACCTTTACAATTCCCTATGGCGTAACAACCATTGAAGATAATACGTTCTTCTGTTGCACTAATATGCAGACTATAACCATACCCGAAACCGTTACGTCTATCGGTCAGTCTGCATTTGAAGGGTGCAATAACTTAAAATCTATATCTATCCCGAATAGTGTTACAAGTATCGGTAATAAAGCATTCTATGAGTGCAAGAAGTTAGAGAATATAATAATTCCTGATGGTGTAACGTTTATCAGATTTGATACGTTCAATGGTTGTGAAAGTTTAGAATGGGTTTCACTTCCCGAAAGTGTTTATTATATTAACCAATTTGCATTCAAAAACTGTAGTAGTCTGAAAAGCATAATAATTCCAAGTGCTGTAACCGATATTGCTTTTGCTGCGTTTTTGCATTGTGACGCTTTGACAACCGTATATTACGGTGGTACAGAGGAAGGGTGGAGTACAATCTACATACAAGGTAACAACAGTTGCCTTAACGGTGTGAGAAAATACTATTTCTCCCAAACCGAACCTGAAAAAGACGGCTACTTCTGGCACTTCGATACGGACGGCGTAACCCCCGTAAGTTGGGGCAATGAACCCAATTACAGTTATGGGCTTGCGTATTCACTCAATTCAGATGGTAAAGGTTATACCGTTGTCGGTATGGGTGATTGTATAGATAAAGATTTAATAATACCTTCAACCCATGAAGGCTTGCCCGTAACCGCAATAGGTGAAAACGTCTTCAATGGCAACACCAATATTACGTACGTACTCATAGATAGAGCCGTAACCTCAATCGGTGAGAGTGCATTCAACGATTGCAAATCGCTTAAAAACGTCTATTATAACGGCACTAAAGAGGAGTGGGAAACGCTTTGCTCTTCAATAGGGGTTAGCAACGATTATCTCATTGACGCAAAAGTTTACTATTTCTCCCAAACTCAACCTGAGGAGGGCTTCTTCTGGCACTTCGATACGGATGGCAAAACCCCCGTAAGCTGGGGCGTGGAAAGTGATTATAGCGTAGGGCTTAAATATTCACTCAATACAGATGAAAAAGGTTATACCGTTGTCGGTATCGGGTATTGTGAAGATACGGACCTTGTTATCCCTGCTACTTATAGGGAGTTGCCCGTAACGGCAATAGGTTCCAATGCGTTTGAATCCGTCAGGTCTTTTAAGAGTGTATCAATACCTGCAAGCGTAACAACTATCGGTGAGAAAGCATTCGCACATTGCGGTGTTACAAGCGTAACGTTTGCCACAAACAGTCAATTGACTACTGTTGATAGGTATGCGTTCTTTAGTAGTTCTTCTTTACAAAGCATTGCTCTCCCCGACGGTGTAACGACTATAGGTGTGGCTGCGTTCAACGGTTGCAATAATATTACAAGTATATCTATTCCCGATAGCATAACTACAATCGAAGACAGGGCATTAGACTTTAATTCGAGTGCTTTTACAGTGTACAATAACGCCAAGTATCTTGGTAATAGTACCAACCCCTATTTAGTACTTGTCAAGGCAACCGATACGTCGATAACAACTTGCAATATACACACAGATGCAAAGCTTATCTATGCCTTTGCGTTTACGGATTGCACTTTGCTTACAAGCGTAACCATTCCCGACAGTGTAACCATAATCGGCAACAGTGTGTTCTATAAGTGCGATGCGCTTGAAAGCCTAATTATTGGTAGCGGCGTAACTTCAATCGGCGACAGTATAATTTATTATGAGTCTTATGACGCAAAGCTTAAAAGCGTATATTATGGCGGTTCGGCAGAAGAGTGGAATACAATTGCAATAGGTGAATATAACGGTAATTTAACAAGTGCAACCGTATACTACTACACCGAAACCGAGCCTGCATTAAACGAAGATGAAACGGCATACGACGGCAACTACTGGCACTTCGTAGAAGGCGAAATCGTCATATGGGTAAAAGAGACAGTTTAATTATTTTAACCCACAAAAAGGCGGGGGAGCTGAACGCCCCCCCGCTTTGAATTTAAACAATGAAGCAGGCATACAGATGTGGCACGAAAGCGACGAGGATGCACTGTTTCGCTATCTTGACAAAAGGCGAGAAAAAAGTATAATATAATAGTTATTTTATGGGGAAAGCCGAGTAAATGTTTTTGTCAATACGTCGGTTTTATTCTTGGTTGGTATGTAAACGGCGTAAAGGTTTCGTCAGATGCATTTTACACCTTTACCGTAGCCGAGGGCATTGCGCTTGAAGCACGTTATAAAAACGCGGGGCCCGGTGGTGAACAACCCGGCGGCGAGCAACCTGAAAAGACCGGACTTTTCGGTGGCGCTATCGCCGGTATTGTCATCGGCTCTGTCGCAGGTGCGGCAGCCCTTGGATGTGGCGGATTTGCAATCTTCTGGTTTGTCATCAAGAAAAAGAAATTTGCCGACCTGATTGCGTTGTTCAAGAAAAAATAAAACAGGTTTCACATCGCATTATGGCGATTTGAGATAAAAAAACATAATCTGAAGGAGTTATGAACATGAAAAAGAAAATTATCGGTATGATTTCTCTTATGCTTTGCTTATTGCTCAGCGTTTCTCTTGTTGCTTGTAACAAGAACAAGCATGAAGCAAAGTCTGAGTGGAAGTACAACGACACACAACACTGGCACGAGTGCGCAACCAAAGGTCACGACGATAAGTTGGACGAAGCAGAGCACGTTTGGGACGAGGGCGTAATCACCACCCCGGCAACAACAACGACGCCCGGTGTAAAGACCTATACCTGCACCGTATGCGATAAAACCAAGACCGAACCGATTGCCGTTTTGGAAAAGACTGCTGGTACTGTTTCCATCAACTCATCTTACGCCCCCGGCAAAACCTATGACAAGACTCCTGTTGCAGCTCCCGTTCTTGCCGACTGCACCACAAATAACGCCGCAGGCGCGTTCTCGATTGCATGGTATCAAAAAGTTGACGGCGTTTACGGCAGCACGCCTCTTGCGGCAGCCCCTGTCAACGCAGGCGATTATAAGGTTGTGGTAAAGATTGCGGAAACGGACGATTACACCGGAGCAACCGCGGAAAAGGAATTCACCATTGCCAAGAAACAACTGACCGTCACGGGCACGACCGTCGCCGATAAGAACTATGACGGCAATACGACGGCAAACGTCACGGTAGGCACGTTGAACGGCGTTGTGGAAGGGGAAGACGTTACCGTCAGCGCAAGCGGCACGTTTGCAAGTGCGGCAGTGGGCAACGATATTACCGTGACCGTGACTTACCTGATCGGCGGAGCGGATAGCGCAAATTACCTTGCACCCGAAACCGACGTGACTTTAACCGCCGACATTCTCGATTATGCGAAATTCATCATCTCCAACAGCCAATATATTACCGGAAGAGGAATTGCGGTAGAGGGAACCGTTGACGGCGGTATTATCAATGTAGGCGATAATTTCACTCTCTTTAGGGCGTCGGGCGGTAGCTTAACCGTAATGGTAACAGCTATTACTGTGGATGGCAAAAATGTTGATTCGGTGACCGCCGAAACCAAAGGGACTGTCGCTTTGTTGCTGAGAGGCGTCGCTTCGGACACTACCATTGCGGCAGGTGACTATCTCGTCAAGGGCAACGTCATAGTAAAGGGATAATTGGTCATAATCGGTTTTTATCTGAAAACCGAAGATGAACGTGGGCGAAACACGACTTTTTTCGCACGCAAAAGTCAAACGTACAGGGTGTGACGGACAATGAAATTTCCGTCTTGCCGGATGCTATGATCAAGGAGTGCGGCGGACAAATTTTGTCCGTCGCATTGCCCGTTAAATATGAAATAGCTTGTCTGCAAGTGGTGAAACTGAAGAATTTGATTTACACAACTATAGCACAATCGGTTCTTACAATGGTAGCACCGATAAAGATACTAATATTTTGATTTGTTTGCTAACAATCAAACATCTAAAAATGCATCAGATGGTTCAAACTACATCAAATTGGTATTTACCAATCCAAGTAATGCTATGTTTAAAGTAACATTTATTGGATATTATAACAAATAATTATTAAATCAAAACCAATAATACAATTTATATACAATATTTAGTCAAGTACCACCGGCTCAGCTGGTGGTACTTGACTCTTGCTTTTCGGCGGGAAATAGGTAGCACCGGAAAAAGCAAATGGAAAGGGGGTAGTTAAAGTCGCAAAACCGGAAGTCAACGAAAAAGGAGAAATTGTTGCGTAAATGACAAAAGAGCCGAACTTTTTGTTAAGTCCGACTCTCTGCTATCTATATGTTTTCAGTAACAATTTATCCCGTTTACTTCCGATTTTTACTGTGCTACAACGTGGAGACGAAAGGCAAAAAAATCGGAGGGATTCCATCTCTACCCAAAAAGTATTCTCCATCTGGGCAACGGGAAGAAGATTCAATATATGAAAAAATCCGGGCAATCGCTTGCCAGGATTTCCGTTTCTTTTCGTTTTCATCGGCTTACCTTTACGCCAAAATAGTCATTATAAAAGAATAATACGAACTCCGAATTGTCCTCGGTGTTCGTATTATTCCCTTGTGGCGGGAATGAATCGCGCGATGTCGAACTGTACGCCTTTCATGAAGAGGCAAAATATCTATTGGTTTCGCCTCTTTGCTTATAAAATGATCCTTTTGTTTTCATTATGAAAAAGTGTAAAAAATGATTGTTTTTCAATGCAAGTATTTATTATTGAGAAAGTCGGCGTTTCTGCCGACTTTTCTCTTGATTATTCTGTCAAAGTATGTTATAATATAATAAAATTTATGTGAAGGTCGCAAAGATTATGAAGAATAAAGAAATTACCGTATTGGATCAGGAAATCCATATCAACATTTTAACCGTGTCGAATTCGATACGTTTAGAAGCGAAGCCGGACATAATTACTTTACAATGACGCCGAAAAAATGGATAGACGGCGTAAACGCAATCGGCATTATATCGAAAGCCGGGAAATATAACGGCAGCAATCCGTCAGATGAAGGTTTTGGCGGAAGATACGCTGAAATTAACCGACGGAGCGGACGAGCGGGTGTTTTAAAAGTTACAACAAAGATAGAAAATTATTTTAGGAGATTAATATGATAGGCGAAAAATTTACGTTGTTACAGTATTCGGTTAGCGGAATTCTGGGTTTAATTGAAACGGAACAGTTTGTGATACCTGAAATACAACGTCCATTCGTTTGGAAAAGAAGTCAGGTCAGAGATTTAATTGACTCTTTATACAATGGCTATCCGACTGGCTACATAATTACTTGGAAAAATCCCGATGTCAAAACGAAAGACGGCGGTAAATCTAACGGAAAACATGTTTTGATAGACGGTCAGCAGCGCATAACAGCGTTAATGGCTGCAATTTCGGGAAAAGAAGTCCTTGATGAAGATTTCAACCTGGATAGAATTAAAATAGCATTCAATCCACTTGCTACAGATGATTCAAAGCGTTTTGCTGTGCAAGATGCATCGCACTTAAAAGATAAACGATGGATTCCCGATATTTCGGTTGTGTTCTCTACAGATTTTAGACAAAGAGCATTTGAAAATGAATATGCAAAAGCAAATCCTGATGTGGATTTAGATGAATTATCTGATATTTTAGGGAAGTTAAAAGGCATTGCTAACCGCCAAATAGGTGTGATTGAACTTGATCATTCTTTGGAAATAGACGAAGTAACGGAGATTTTTATTCGTATTAACTCAAAAGGAACGGCACTTAGCCAATCTGATTTTGTAATGTCTAAAATGGCGGCAGACGTTGAGCATGGCGGAAACACTTTAAGAAAAACGGTAGACTATTTCTGCCACCTTGCGGCCAAACCCGAGTTTTACTCTCATATGATTCTTGATAAAGAATTTCAGCTTTCTCAATATGTCGGAAAGATTAAATGGCTTGCAAAGGATTATGACGATATTTATGATCCCGACTATGGCGATATGCTCCGAGTTTCATTTATGCATCAATTCCGTCGTGGGAAACTTGCGGATTTAGTCAGCCTTCTTTCCGGTCGTGATTTTGAAACAAAAGAATATCGTGAAGATATCATTGAAAGTTCATATAACAAGTTGGATAAAGGTATTCAAAACTTTATTAACGAATACAACTTCAATCAATTCATTATGGCAATTAAGGGCGCAGGGTTCATATCAAACAAGCTTTTGAATTCTGCTATGACGCTTGATTTTGCATACACATTATATTTGATGCTGTTAGATGATCCGACTATTCCTAATGCTCAAATAAAGAGATATGTTCAAAGATGGTTTGTAATGTCAACTTTAACATCTCGCTATATCGGTTCTCCGGAAACTGTAATGGATAGGGACATGAGAGCAATAGCAGAAAAAGGATTCATAAACTATTTGAATGAGATTGAAGCTTCTGCGCTGTCGGATAATTTCTGGCGAATTACTTTGCCGCAAAACCTTGAGACGTCTTCGGTTAATAGCCCGGCGTTTAATACGTTTATAGCGGCACAAATCAACTTAAATTGTAATTCCATGCTTATGAACGGCACAAAGGTGGCTGACCTGGTTACCATTTCAGGGGACGTGCACCACATTTTCCCGCGGGCTTATCTTAAAAGAAACGGCGTAGATAACAAAACGAAGTATAATCAGGTTGCCAACTATATTTACCTCGACACGCAGGTAAATAAAGCAATTAGCGACGATGCGCCTTGCGTTTATTTTCAAAAAGCAAAAGCGCAATGCGAAACAAAGCAAATTTCACTTGGTAATATTTCCGCTGAAGAGCTGTTGCAAAACAATCTCGATGAAAACTGTATTCCTGCAAATATTTTCAACATGAATGTTTCTGATTATGACGAGTTCTTACAAGAACGAAGAAAGTTGATGGCGGCTCTCATAGAAAAGTATTATAAGGGATTATAAACGCAGCGAAGCCAATGTATGAGGTGTAAAATGAAATTTTCCGAAAAAGTGAAATACGCGAGAATGAAACTGCTTCTGACGCAGGAAGCGTTGGCAAAAGAACTCGGCGTTTCTTACGCCACTATTTGCCGTTGGGAAAAAGACAACCGCGAACCGCAAATCGTCTCCCAAGGCAAGTTTTACGCCTTTTGCGAGAGTAAGGGCATTAAGTTTGAGGAATAAGGGGGGAAAGGATATGGATTTTGAAAAATTGCATTAGCCGTAACTATGTGTATTAAAACTAAGAAAAAATAGCGGAAGTACGGAAAAGATTTTTAGATTGATAAGGAGTTAAAAATGAAAAAAGAACAAATTTTGGAAATTATCAAAGGAAAATATAATGTGGTCTCTGAGGAGAAAATATCAAACGGTATTTGCCTCAAATTAGACAATGGCGCAATTATCAACTGTTTTAGCAACGGAAACCATAATGTTCAAGGGAAAAACATACAAGAGGTAAAAGATGTTTTGGCTGGAAAGTCTGGTCATATTGGAAATCGCAAGATTTTTGTGGTTTATGGTCATGATGATATAGCAAAAACGCAATTAGAAGCTATGTTACGTCGTTGGGATCTTGAACCGATAATTCTTGACCAACAGGTGTCGGCTGGACAAACCATCATCGAAAAATTAGAAGAGTACTCAAAAGAAGTTCGATATGCTATCGTTTTGGCTACACCGGATGATGAAGGAAAAGCTCTAACCGAGTCGACACATAAAAAAAGAGTAAGGCAAAATGTTGTATTAGAATTGGGAATGTTTTTATCCAAATTAGGTCGAGACAAAGTCGCAATATTGTTAAAAGAAGATAGAGATTTTGAAAAGCCATCAGATATTCATGGTTTAGTCTATATCCCTTTTAGCAATAAAGTCGACGATGTTACGATAAACTTAGCCAAAGAACTTTGTAATCAAGGATACAATATTGATACAAAGAAATTGTAAAAAGGATAATAAAATGGGGAATTTGGATGAAATTAGAAGTATAACTAAAAGGCTTTTGAGAGAAGGCTCACCTTCTTTACAGCAATATGAAGATGCACTGCCTTTATGTAAAGAATTATACGAGGCGTTCCCAGAAACTCATGAATTATGGGATGTTCACCAATATGCTAATTGTTTAAAAAAACTCAATAAACTTGATGACGCCGAGCTTATATGTGAAAATGTCTATTCTGAATTCAAAGATAAAGATTTATCTCAAGAATCAAATCGTCCATTTTTATATATTAAAAATCTTTTGGCTTGGATCATAAACGACAAATATGTCAAAACCATACGACAGCCAAATTATCAGTATACGGGGATAGTTTTAGATAAGCTAATTTTGTTAAACGAATTGCTCAATCAAAATGAATCCAACGCACCTTCTTTTTCGTATTGTGTGTTAAACGTTCTAAATCAGTTAAGTAAAATCAGCGAATCTGTTGATTATGATAAAAGCCTATTTCTACTTAATAAGATTAATCCGTCGCTTTTATCATACGAACCACGCCACTACACTGATTTAGCAGGAAAAGAAAGAGAGCTATCTTCTCAAAAAGAAGATTTCTATAAACTAAAATCAGATTTTTTAATTAAAAATAAACAATATGAGGAATGCATTATATGTTGTAATGAAGCAATAGAAACACTTGAATCCTTTCATTATAGTAACGAGGTATGGTTTTCAAGAAAAATAGCAATTGCTTTGGGCGCATTAGGCAACATTGAAGATGCAATTAAAAAACTTGAAAAGTTAATCGTTGTTAGTGACAAATGGTTTTTGCTCTATGAAATTGGAAAGTTTTATAGTCAACTAAATCAACCCAAAACTGCTTTAGCGTATATGTTGCGTGCTGCTTGCACTAAAGATCCCGAGAAAATGAAAGTATCTTTAATAGAATCGATTGGAGATTTACTTAACGAGCTCGGTGATAAATCTTTTGCACAGGATAACTTTTTATTCGCACGACAAATTCGGTTGAACAATGATTGGACCGTACAAGATCGGCTAAATCGAAAGATCACTGATGAAAGAGATGTCGCTTTTAAAGAAATAAGGAAAAATTGGATTCACAAACTATATCAATTAGTGGGCAGTAAACAAGGGAAAGTCAATAAGTTATTTCCCAATAAAATAGGCGGTTTTATACAGGCAGATAAATCATACTACTTTCAATTTAAAAATTTCTTCGGGAAAAGTGACTTACTTAAAGTTGGAGATACAGTGGCTTTTATTGTGGTTGCTTCTTTTGATAGAAAACGACAAATTGAAACGGAAGAAGCTATGGTGATAACACCGTTTAAGTCACAAAAATAATTTTTTACTCTACAACTTCCGATAATTTTTTATTATCGGAACATAAACAAATCACGGGAGGCTTAACTATGAGCATACTCGATAAAAAACAAATGACTGAGGAAGATATTAAGTTAAACTATATCACGCCCGCTATTTTGGCAAAAGGCTGGAAAGATAAAATTACTATGGAGACCAAGGTTCAGTTTACAGACGGTAAAATAAATCTCCGTGGCAATTTGGTCAGCCGTGAATCTCCGAAAAAAGCGGACTACATACTCTTCCTCAACAAGAATTATCCTATCGCTGTCGTAGAAGCCAAAGACAATAACCACAGCGCGTCTTTCGGTATGCAGCAGGCAAAAGTTTATGCCCAAATGCTGGACGTTCCTTTTGCATACAGCTCGAACGGAGACGCCTTTCAAGAGTTTGACTTTCTTACCGGAATCGAGAGAGAAATTGCAATAGATAGTTTTCCTTCTCCCGAAGAACTTTTCGCCCGCTATCAAAGTGAAATCAACGGCGGACAAGGTTTATCTGAAACTGAATTTGCGCTTATCAATCAACCTTATTACACCAGCCAAAGCACATATCCGCCGAGATATTATCAGCAGGTTGCAGTCAATCGCACCATAGAGGCGATAGCAAAAGGACAGCAACGCATTCTTCTTGTTATGGCAACGGGCACGGGAAAAACTTATACGGCTTTTCAAATCGTCTATCGCTTATTGCAAAGCGGTATGAAACAGAAAATTCTCTATCTCGCCGACCGGAACAATCTTGTCGATCAAACCATCAGCGGAGATTTTAAGCCTCTTGAAAAGGTAATACATAAAATCAATTTTGCAAAAGACGACAGAACGACAATCACTTCGCATCAGGTCTACTTCTCCCTCTATCAGCAATTAGTGGGAAATAAAACAACGGAAGAAGAGACGGACGAAGAAACGCTTGCCCACTATAAACAACTGTTCGATAAAGATTTCTTTGACCTCGTAATTGTAGACGAGTGTCACCGTGGCAGCGCCAAAGAGGAAAGCCGCTGGCGTAAAGTGCTGGAGTATTTTTCTTCCGCAACTCAGATCGGTATGACGGCAACGCCGAAAGAAACGAGTTATATTTCCAATATCGATTATTTCGGCGAGCCGATTTATAAATACAGCTTAAAGGAAGGAATCGACGACGGCTTTCTTGCACCGTTTAAGGTGGTACGCATAAAAACCGATATCGACGACGAATGGCGTCCTCGTAAAGGTCAGCGCGATATTTACGGTTACGAAATCGAAGATCGCATTTATAATAACAGCGATTACGATTATAATATCATCATTCAGGACCGAATCGATATGGTTGCAAACGAGATAACCAATTATCTCAAAGCAACCGATAGGATGGCAAAGACTATTGTATTCTGTGCTACTGAAGACGCGGCGGAGCGTATGCGCGTTGCATTGACCAAATTGAACGCCGATATGTGCGCAAAAGATCCGGACTATATTGTTCGTATCACCGGAAGCGACGATTACGGCAAGAGCAAGTTGGACTATTTCATTTCTGTTTCTGCAAAATATCCGGTAATAGCGACAACGTCGAAACTTCTCTCCACCGGTGCCGATTGCAAAATGGTTAAATTGATCGTAATCGACGAAATGATCGGTTCTATGACCGAGTTCAAACAAATCATCGGTCGTGGTACAAGACTTCGTTGGGATGACGGAAAAACGCATTTCACCATTATGGATTTCCGCGGTGTCACGCGTCTGTTTGCTGATCCTGATTGGGACGGACCGATTGAACAGGACGAAGAATTTCGCCATGTCGAACCCAAAGATCCGGCGGGAGGCGATACGGTTATAATGCCTCCTCCGCCTGCAGAACCAAAACACAAATATGTTGTAGACAGCAGGGGCTGTAAAGTTTCTATTTTGCAGAAAATGGTTGCGGTATACGATACAGACGGAAAACTCTTGCGGCAGGAAAGCATCATCGACTATACGAAAGCGAATATTTACAGCGAGTTCTCTTCACTCAACAACTTTATTCTGCAATGGTCGGCAGAAGAGAAAAAGGCGAAGATTCAGGAATTATTCCTTGAACGCGGGATAGACTTAGCGCAGATTAAAGCAGACGAAGGCATGAGCGATGTAGACGATTACGATTTCATTTGTCACGTGGCTTTCGATCAGAAACCCCTGACGCGGCGGGAGCGCGCGGAAAACGTAAAAAAGCGCAACGTCTTTGCAAAATACGGCGGTGAGGCGCGCGCAGTGCTCGAAGCTCTGCTTGAAAAGTATGCAGACAGCGGTATTTACGAAATCGAAGATATGGACATTCTGAAACTTGACCCGTTTGTTAAATTCGGAAAGCCTGCTAAAATAGCACAGCTTTTCGGCGGCAGAGAGGGATATATACGGGCAGTCAGAGAACTTGAAAACGAAATTTATAAGGCGGCGTAACAAATGAGTAATATTTCAGGATTTATAAAAAGATTGCGCGACATTATGCGCAACGATGCAGGAATTAACGGCGACGCGCAGAGAATAGAACAGATAGCTTGGCTTTTGTTTCTGAAAGTGTATGACACAAAGGAACAAGATTGGGAATTTGAAGACGATAAATATCAATCGATTATTCCCACCCCTTGCCGTTGGCGTAATTGGGCACATGAAGAAGGCGGAAAAGGCATGACGGGAGAAGCCCTTCTGAATTTCGTCAATAATACGCTTTTTCCTGTTCTCAAAGGCAAGGATATTAAAGATCCGAACGGGAACGTGCTGATAAGCGGCATTCAAGTCGATCCTGATACTCCCATTAAAAAGGCAATCGTCAAAACCACTTTTGAAGATGCGAATACCTATATGAAAGACGGCGTTCTTCTCCGTCAGGTCATCAACGTAATCGACGCTTTGGATTTAAGCGATTACGAAGAAAGTCATGCTTTCGGAGAAATTTATGAAACCATCCTGCGTGAATTGCAGAGCGCGGGTTCTTCGGGTGAATTTTATACTCCGCGCGCCGTCACGGATTTTATGGCAAGGATGATCAATCCGCAAATCGGCGAACGTTGCGCAGACTTTGCCTGCGGCACGGGCGGATTTTTGGTGAGCTGGCTGAAAGAGTTGGAAACCAAAAAGAAGAGCACGGACGACGTAGAAAAAATATATAATTCTATTTACGGCATTGAGAAAAAGCAGTTTCCGTATATTCTTTGCGTAACAAATATGCTTTTGCACGACGTTGATACGCCGCAGATTTACTACGATAATTCCTTGCTCCATAATGTTTTGGATTATACCGAGAAAGATCAGTTTGACGTTGTGCTGATGAATCCCCCCTACGGCGGAAACGAGAAAGCTGACGTTAAAAATCATTTCCCTTCTGATCTTGCAAGCAGTGAAACGGCAGATTTGTTTATGTCGGTAATTATGTATCGTCTGAAACAAAACGGCAGAGCCGCCGTCATTCTTCCCGACGGTTTCTTGTTCGGCACCGATAATGCGAAAGTCGCAATCAAAAAGAAACTGCTCTCCGAGTTTAATTTACATACGGTAATCCGCATGCCCGGTAGCGTATTTGCGCCGTACACTTCTATTACGACAAATATTCTGTTCTTCGACAGAACAAAGTCGACAACGGAAACATGGTTTTACCGCCTGGATATGCCCGAAGGGTATAAGCACTTCTCCAAGACCAAACCGATGAAATTAGAACATTTTCAGCCTGCGATCGATTGGTGGAATAACCGAGAAGAAATGATTGTTGACGAATCTCCGAAGGCAAAGAAATACACTGTTCAAGAGATCGAGACTTTGAACTACAATATCGATTTGTGCGGTTATCCTCACGAAGAAGAGGAAATTCTTGCCCCGCAGGATTTAATTCGTACTTACAGAGAAAAACGTGCAAGCCTTGACGCAGATATAGATAGAGTTCTCAGCGAAATTATGGCATTGTTGGGGAATAAATAATGAAAGCAGAAGATTTAAGAAAATCCATTCTTCAGTTGGCGATACAGGGCAAACTCGTTCCGCAAGACCCGAACGACGAACCCGCAAGCGTCTTGTTGGAACGTATTCGCATTGAAAAACAAAAGCTGATTAAAGAAGGAAAAATTAAGAAAGACAAAGGCGATTCCACCATTTTTAAGGGTGATGATAATCGCCATTATGAGAAGTTCGCCGACGGAACGGTAAAATGTATTGAAGATGAGATCGATTTCGATTTACCCGAAGGGTGGGCTTTTGCTCGTATAAATGCGCTATTTTATATTCAAACTGGTGCGTCATTCAAAAAAGAACAAGCTACAAATGATATTTCTCAAATACGAGTTTTACGTGGTGGTAATATTTTGCAAGGAGAGTACCGTTTTTTCGACAACGACATTTTTATTGATAAGCATCTTATTTCATCTAATATTCTATTAAGGGGTAATGATTTAATTACCCCTGCGGTAACAAGTATCGAAAATATTGGGAAGTTAGCACTTATAGACAAAAATTACGATAAGGTTACAGCCGGAGGTTTTGTATTCATAATAAGACCTTATTATAGTTCAAATGCTTTTGCTAAATACATGTTATATGCCCTACAAAGTTCATATTTCAATAAACAACTTAAATCTATAACAAAAAAATCCGGACAAGCATTTTATAATTTGGGAAAAGAGCGGTTAACTCAACTGATTGTTCCGATTCCTCCGATACAAGAACAGGAACGCATTGTTACTGAAATTGATCGTTTTATTCCATTTATTAAGGAGTATGATATACTCGAACAGCAAGCGACAAAACTTGATACTGAAATATACGACTATCTGAAAAAATCTATTTTACAGTATGCTATTCAAGGCAAACTTGTTCCGCAAGACCCAAACGACGAACCGGCAAGCGTTCTTTTAGCTCGTATCCGTGCCGAAAAGAAAGCCCAACTCGGCAAAAAATATGTAGAAAGTTATATCTATAAAGGTGACGATAACTGTTATTACGAACATATCAATGGTAAAACCGTTGATATCACCGAAGAAATCCCGTTTGAGTTACCTAAAAATTGGGGCTGGAGCAGGATTCAAGATATTTCAAATTCATACATAGGCCTAACATATAAGCCTACTGATACAGTCCAAAATGATGGCTGGATAGTCCTTCGTTCTTCTAATATACAAGATGGAAAATTAGATTTGAAAGACATAGTTCGAGTCAATGCGCAGATATCAGAAAAACTTACTATCAAAAAAAATGATATAATAATTTGCGCAAGAAATGGCAGCAAAAAACTCGTAGGAAAATCCGCCATCGTTGATGTAGATATGCCAAATTTAACTTTTGGTGCGTTCATGGCTGTTTGTAAAACACCTCTTTATACTTTTGTAGCAAAATTTTTGCTATCACAGTGTTTTTTCGAACAATTGAGGACTGTTTGCGGCACAACAACAATCAATCAACTTACGCAAAATAACTTTAATAATTTTCTTATTCCTGTGCCGCCACTTGCAGAACAAAAACGAATCGTAGAAAAAATCGACGAAATATTTGCTAAACTATAAGGAAAAGACCTTCTTGTTAGAAGGTCTTTTCAAATTGTTCTGTTATTGGTTTTTCTTCAAATTGATTAGCAAAAACAATGGGCAAAAAGATTGGTGGCATCATTGCATTTGCTGTCATATTGGAAACTAATGAACGTAGATATGGAAAAACCATTTGAAATCCTTGTATTTGTAAGAAATTATTTATTTCTTCTGTATTGTCTCCGAAAATATTAAATATTCCTGATACACTAGCTACTAAATCTACTGGGAACGGATTTTCTGAAGTATTATAAATTTCAACACGGACTTCTACAGCATATGCATTTTCAGAAGAATTTACTTTTCCAATTCTTTTTTCTATTTGCGGATTTAATTTGAACTCCCCAGCTGGTAAATTATTATTTTTTATTGATGCTTCATTTACTATTAACGTAAAGCTATTGAATTCTGTTTCCATAAATAACCTCCAATATTATTATTGTAAGTTGAATTAACTACAGCACAGCTTATAGAAAAGCATATTTTCATTTGCTCACTTTCTGTTGTTGTAAATGCTTCAATATCAACTCCTACTACTTTAGCTATTTTTATTAAGGTATTAATTTGAGGAATGACTCTATATGTTTCAATACGAGCAAGTGCGGGTTGCTTGATACCGCATTTTTTAGCCAGTTCTCTTTGGGTTAATCCCAAATTCTTTCTTGCTTTAACAATTTTATCTACTATCGCAATTGCTTTTTCAGATGCTTCAATAGAAAGTTTAGATTCTTCATTTTTTAATTTTATGTTATCAAACATTTGATCTAAACTAATTAAATCTTTCATTTTTTGCTCCTTTTTATATAGTCTTTTTTCTCTAAAATAGCCTTTTCTATTTCTTTTGGATCTGTTTTATTTTGTTTTTTTTCGTAGCCATGTAGAATAATAAAAACACCATTCCTAAAATAAAAGAAAAAAACTCTTGAAGATGAGGGGCGCAATTCATATATATCATCACGTAAGGGCTTAATTGCCATAGGCTTAAAGTGCTCATTAATTCTAGATCCAAATTCTTCTAATTTATTTAAGTATGCTCGAATTTCATACACTTCATCTTCTTTGTGTTGTTTTAGCAACTTTTCAATATATTTTTCAAACGGTCTATTACCTGCTGGCGTTTCGTAGATTTTAATTTCGAACACGCCTGATTATTCCCATCCTTATTATATGTATTTTGATAACTTTTTTGTTATCAAGTATAGTTATTATAACCATTTCTGGGTAAAAAATCAAGCTTTTTCACTATTATATCTTAAAAAAATGAAAAATCAAGATCCCGCTGCCAACTTTTTTATTACCACGTTACAATTTTATCAACAATTTCTTGTTGCTCGCTTGCGGTCTTGCGTAGATATATGCGAGTGGTTTCTATGCTTTCGTGACCCATAAGATCGGCGAGTAAAGAAATGTCGTTGTATTTTTCAAGAAAATTCTTTGCAAAACGATGTCTGAACGAATGGGGATAAACGACCTTCGGATTAAGCCCATACTTATTAGCATAATTTTTAAGCTGTTGAGCGATTCCACGCACGGTAATTCGTTCGCCAAAACGGTTTAAAAAAAGGTATCCGCTTGTGATACCCTTCTCGTTAAGCCATACTTCCGTTTCGGTTTTTAGCTTTTTTGGTATGTAAAGTCGGCGCAGTTTTCCGCCCTTGGAATACAAATCGAAATAGCCTGTAAGAACGTGCTCCACTTTAATTTGTATCAGCTCGCTGACGCGCGCACCGGTCGCCGCTAAATAACGTACGACAAAATACCATTCCCAATTTCCGTCTTTTTTCAGACTGTTTTTCAAGAATTTATAATCGGCATCGCTGATCACGTTTTCCAAGAAGTTTTTCTGCTGTATCTTGACGGAGGATAACCTTAGTTTATCTTTTTTGATAAATTCAAGATACTTGTTTATTGCCTGAATACGCAAATTGACCGTTTTGGGCTTGTAGGTTTCCATCAAGTAACCTTTGAAAGCCAAGAGATTTTGTTTATTAAAGTCTCCGGCCATTTGCTCATACATGCGTACTGTAAAAAGATACGCCGCAATCGTGTTGTTTGACAGGTTTTCCCGTCGCAAGTGTTTTTCAAATTCGTCTAACATTTCGTTAAACCTCCTTAAAATAGTGTACTTATATTTTACTATTTACGGAGTTTTCTTTGAAGCGAAACCCTTGCCGATAGAGAATATTACTGTTATTATGAGAAGGTGGGCTCGGAAACGAAAAATATTATCGATGAAATACCATTTGATATACCTGATCGTTGGGAGTGGATAAGAGTTGGGAATTTGTTTCAGCATAATACAGGGAAAGCCTTAAATTCTTCAAATACAAAAGGGACAAAACGACAATATATAACTACTTCCAATCTTTACTGGGACTCTTTCAAATTAGACTCTTTGCGAGAAATGCTGTTTACCGATGAAGAGGTTGAAAAATGTTCCTTGAAAAAGAACGACTTGCTTGTATGTGAAGGTGGCGATATTGGTCGTGCGGCAATTTGGCATAATGATATTCCCATGTGTATTCAGAATCATATACACAGATTACGAGCTTATGAAACGGTAGAAGTTTATTTTTATTATTACGCATTCTACTTATATAAATATTCCGGCTTAATCGGTGGTAAAGGAATTGGAATACAGGGGCTATCCTCAAACGCATTAGCAAAATTACTATTTCCATTGCCGCCTTTACAAGAGCAAAAACGAATTGTAGAAGAGATTAAGACAATTTTTAGTAAGATAAAAGACGAGAATTAACTCTCGTCTTTTTCTATACATTGAAGCATTTTCTTTATTTTTAAGCAAATTCTTTCTTGTTCTGCTTGTGGCGGTATTGGAATTAGCGCTTTGTATAAGCGGTCATCATTTATTGCAGGATATGCAACGCCTTTAGAGTTTTCCGTGCTATTTACATAAAAATCAAAAATCGGAGAAAGCATATAGTAAAATAAAAATAAATTATGTATCCCTTTTTCACAACTTAAAACCGCAAACCCCGTGCTCGCTATTGGTTCACAAGAAAATGCTTTATCTATAATACACATATTATGCAAATACGGGCGTACTGTCGAATATAAAATATCGCCGAACTTTATAATTTTTCTCGCTCGTGACGGTGCTTTATCTGCCGAAATTATATTTTCAATGGCACTTAATTTTTGGCGTTTATTATCAATAGAGCCAATATCAACATAAGAAAAATCAC
>ENA-OROK01001865-OROK01001865.1-human-gut-metagenome-genome-assembly--contig:-NODE-1865-length-19325-cov-5.750182_pt1 | contig 19325 bp, 17 predicted proteins | sample MGYA00242127_ERZ509046 | MGnify/ENA primary metagenome ERZ509046 (study PRJEB26280, sample SAMEA2338728) | human gut metagenome | biome: human gut; feature: human-associated habitat; material: faeces... | reverse complement strand
AAGTAGTCAAGTAGTGAGTAGTTAACTACTCACTACTTGACTACTTAACTACTTACTACTCTTTTATCATATCTCTTCTAAGGCATAATATTGATAATCCCTCAACAGCGTTTGTAGAAATTTCTCGTCACTTCCTTCTGTCTGCTTTATGGATAGGAGTGTACGTACTTTGTCGGCCAGTTGCCGTATACGCCGGGCACGGTCTTTACTTCCAGAAGAGAGCGTTTTATTAATTACATTCACTTGTTCCAGTGATAAGTCGGCTGCTGGAGGGTATACCGGATGGTAATCTTTGGTCAGGTAGTCGTATTCATCGAGACTGACTTGTATTTTACGATAATTTTTTTCTTTAATGACCATCGTTCCGGCGGCCAGATCACCCAAACGCTGATGATTCTTAGTCAATAAAATGACGATAACTCCCAATCCGCCTGTGATCGGCAAATCGATAGGAAAGAGAAGCCAACGCAGCAGATAAGAACTAAGACTCGGCGTGGATCCGTCAGCTTTCACCACCCGGATATTCAGCAGACGTTTTCCCAGACTTTGCCCGCGATTGAAGACTTCGCACAACAACGAATAACAGAGTACCGGCAGGTAAACAATCACAAAAAGAAAGAAGAATGAAAAGCCGGAATAAGCGTGAATCCTAAGATAAGACAGAGTAACACTAAATCCTATTACATAAATGAACAGGAAGAAATAGTCTATAATCAGAGCCAGCATACGTTCGCCTATACTTGCCGGTGTCTGGCTGATACGTACAAACTGTCCTGTAATAATAGTGGATTCTGCCATTTCTTTTTAAACATTTTTGTGATTCCGTTGCAAATATATCATAAATCTCTTACTTTTGCTTCGGATTCGGACAAAACTTCTATTCGAATCCCTTAAACGATGAAAGAAGTTACGTTTATTCGCCGGAACATTGAAAAATGGAAAGAGACAGAGAAGGTGGTGGAGAAAGCTGATAAGTTTAATCCCGACCGTCTGGCCGACGCATATACGGAACTTACCGCCGATTTAGCTTTTGCACAGACCCATTATCCTTCTTCCCGTATCACCATTTATCTCAACAATCTGGCTTTTGCATTGCACAATGTGATTTATCGCAATAAGCGCGAAAAGTGGACTCGGATTATTACTTTCTGGACGCAGGAAGTGCCGCAAATGATGCATGATGCCCGTAAGGAATTGTTGGTATCTTTTCTCATTTTCGCTGCCAGTGTTGTGATAGGTATCATTTCGGCTTGGAATGATCCGAACTTTGTCCGGTTGATTCTGGGCAATGGCTATGTGGATATGACACTTGAAAATATAGCTAACGGTGAACCGATGGCGGTATATAACGGTTCGGAGGAGATGCCTATGTTCTTGGGCATTACGCTGAATAATATCATGGTATCTTTCAATTGCTTTGCGATGGGATTGTTGACCAGTTTCGGAACAGGGTATATGTTGCTTTCCAATGGAATCATGGTAGGGGCTTTTCAGACTTTCTTTTACGGAGAGGGACTGTTGGCCGAATCTATGCTGGCCATCTGGCTGCACGGTACGCTTGAGATATGGGCGATCATTGTGGCAGGTGCTGCCGGACTGGCACTTGGAAATAGCTGGCTGTTTCCGGGTACTTATTCGCGCACCGCTTCTTTCCGGCGGGGAGCCAAGAGGGGATTGAAAATAGTTGTGGGAACCGTTCCGGTATTTATCATGGCGGGTTTTATAGAAGGTTTCCTTACGCGTCATACCGAGTTTCCAACGGTACTCCGGTTAGGTATCATTCTGCTTTCACTTGCATTTATTATCTTCTACTATATTTATTTACCAAATAGAAAACAACATGGAGTCACAAAAAGCTAAAGTAGCAATGTATGTAAAGCGTTCTTTCGGGGATAAGATGAACGCTTCATTTGATTTTATAAAGGAGAACTGGAAACCTTTGTTCAAGTTTGCCACGTATCTGATATTGCCCTTGTGTCTGATTCAGGCATTGAGCCTGAATGGGCTGATGAATGGCTCTATGGGTATCACGATGGGGGTTAAGGCCGGCGCTGCCAATCCTTTGGCAGATTTCGGAACGATGTTCTGGGTGAATTACGGATTGACTATAATTTGTTACCTCATCGGCTCTGTTATCCTTACCTCACTGGTTTATGCACTGATCAAGACCTACAATGAACGTGAAGAGCGCTTGGAAGGAGTTACCCTTTCTTCTTTGAAATCTCTGTTGTTTAAAAATGTGGGCCGGTTGTTGAAACTTACCTTGTTCGGTATATTGATAATGATTATCCTATGTGTGGTTATGGGGTTGTTGGCCGCTCTTACTCCTTTCACCTTGATTCTCACTCTTCCGATGCTGGTGGCTTGTGTGATTCCTCTGTCTTTGTTTTCGCCGATTTATTTGTTTGAAAATATCGGTATCTGGGAAGCATTCAAAAAGACGTACCGTTTAGGATTTGCGACTTGGGGCGGTGTTTTTCTCATTGCTTTGATAATGGGATTGATTGGCGGTATCCTGCAAGGTATCACAATGCTGCCTTGGTATGTGGCTACTATTGTGAAATACTTTTTCGCTATGAGTGATAGTGGAAGTGCGGTTACCATCTCTCCCGTTTATAATTTCTTCCTCTATTTGATGGGGATTCTACAGGCTTTCGGAATGTATCTTTCTACCATATTCACCATTATCGGCCTGGCTTATCAATACGGACATGCTTCCGAAGTGGTGGACAGTGTTTCTGTGGAAGAAGACATTGATAATTTCGATAATCTTTGATAGTACGATCGGATGACTGCACCTGCCGATACGATCGTTTATGACTCGCTCACCGTTGCCTATTGGCAAGGTCAACCGGAGTATGATTATAACCGTGAATTAATCACGCCTGAGTTCGATCTCATTGCGTGGCTTAATTTGTGGTTGGGTAAGTTGTTGCAGAAAATATTCGGTAGCACATTTGCTGAAAAATATACGGAAACGATCTTGGTTGCGTTGTTTGTCGTTGCGCTATTATTGATTGTCTGGTTTATCTATAAGAAGCGTCCGGAACTGTTTATGCGTTCGAAAAGAACTTTGCCCTACCGCGTGGAGGAGGATACCATCTATGGCGTGGATTTTCAGAAAGAGATAGACGCGGCCGTTTTCCGCAATGATTACCGGGAAGCAGTGAGACTGCTTTATCTTCAGACCTTGAAGTTTTTGAGTGACGCCGGGAAAATAGACTGGCAACCTTATAAGACGCCGACCGAGTATATTTATGAAATAAAGATTGACACCCTGAAAACTCCTTTCCGTGAATTGACCAATCGTTTTCTTCGCGTTCGCTATGGTAACTTTGAAGCAACCGTTGTCCTTTATCGTGAGATGCAAGCCTTTCAGAAGGAAATGGTAGAAGGAGGTGGGGTATGAAAGGCAGTCGTTGGTTTATTCTCGCTATGGTGCTCTTTCTGGCTGTCATGTTTCTGGTGGAATATAACCTGCCGAAGAAGTTTGTGTGGAATCCTACTTTCAGCCGGTATGATTACCAACCGTTCGGATGTGCTATTTTCGATGATGTGCTGACGGATTCCTGGCCGGGAGATTATTATTTGAATGATTGGACTTTCTATAATTTTGAGAATGATACGACGGACGAACCTCTTGCCATACTTGCTGTTGCCCAGCGTTTTCAGTTTACGAAAACCGATAGAAATGCGATTATGCGTCTGGCAGAACGGGGGAATAAGGTGATACTGGCGGCTACCGGTTTTTCGCTGTCCGATACATTAGGGTATGATATGTCTTATGCATGGTTTCGTGCTTCGGAGTTAAAGAAATATGTAGGGGCGGTCAATCGTCGCGACAGCCTGTATTGGTTGGCTGATTCTGCGAGTGCTTATCCTGCGGCGATCTTCGAGGTTTATCCGCAACTGTGTGATGCCTTTTTTACAAAATATGATTCGCTTTCCGTACCCTTGGTGAGGAGAGACCGGGTAGCCGCGTCACGAAAAGACTCGATAACGTTAGCTGCAGATAGTCTGATACGAAGCCAGTTGAAAGATACATTGCCCGAGTCGCAGGATTCGGTACGACTTCCTGTTGAATTGCCTACGGGAGTGCTTGCTCTGCGGCATCCTGTAGGAAAGGAGAGATTGTCCTTATCTCTACTCCTCTGCTGTTTACCAATTATGGTGTACTCGATAAAAATAATGCCGCTTATATCTTCCGTTTGCTCTCACCGGCGAAAGACTTGCCGTTGTATCGCACGGAGGCTTATAATAAATCGGAGTATGAACAACGTTCGCCATTCCGTTATTTTCTGTCGCAGCCACCTCTTCGCTGGGGGCTTTATCTGACGATGATTGCACTCGTGCTCTTCATGGCGTTTACTGCTCGTAGGCGGCAGAGACCGATTCCGGTTATCCGCCAACCGGAGAACAAGACACTGGAATTTACCGAACTGATAGGGACGCTATACTTTCAGAAGAAGAATCATGCGGATTTGGTGCGTAAGAAGTTTACTTATTTTGCAGAGGCTTTGCGACGGAATATACAGGTAGATGTGGAAGAGGAGGTCGATGAAGGAACCCTTTACCGGAAAATAGCCAACAAAACGGGTATGGAAGAAGAGAAGATTGCAAGGCTCTTTGCCGGCTTGCGGCCTGTCATCAAGGGGGAGCGGAACGTTTCGGAACAGGAGATGAAAGATTATATAGACGGCATGAATGAAATATTAAGCCGGATGTAGATGATAATAAATGAAATATTGAACCCGATATAATAGATAGCTTATGAATGATATGAATGAACCTATGGCAGAAGCAACGCCTTCCGCACCTTCTGTGGAAGAGGTACAGAATGAAGTTCCACGTACTGATTTAACTCTTTTTGCCGAAAAGATCGGTGCACTGAAGGCACGGATCGCTTCGATCATTGTGGGACAGGAACGCACGGTAGATCTTGTCCTTACAGCGATTCTTGCCAACGGTCATGTGCTGATAGAGGGTGTGCCCGGTGTGGCGAAAACATTGCTTGCCCGTCTTACGGCGCGTCTGATCGACGCAGAGTTTAGCCGCGTACAGTTTACACCCGATCTGATGCCGAGTGATGTGTTGGGTACTACGGTTTTTAATTTGAAGACCAATGAGTTTGATTTCCATCGCGGTCCTGTATTTGCCGATGTGGTGTTGGTGGACGAGATCAACCGTGCTCCGGCAAAAACACAGTCCGCCCTTTTTGAAGTGATGGAGGAACGGCAGGCCAGTATCGACGGCTCAACTTACCGGATGGGAGAACTTTATACCATTCTTGCCACTCAGAACCCGGTGGAACAGGAAGGTACGTATAAACTTCCTGAAGCTCAGCTCGACCGTTTCCTGATGAAGATAACGATGGATTATCCGTCGCTGGAAGAGGAGGTGAGTATTCTTGAACGTCATCATACGAATGCTGCTTTGGTGAAGCTGGAAGATGTTCATCCCGTAATTACCCGTGACGAATTGTTGGCATTCCGCAAACTGATGGATAAGGTGTTCGTGGATCGCACACTGTTGCAGTATATTGCTCTTATCGTGCAGCAAACCCGTACCAGTAAAGCGGTTTATCTGGGTGCTTCGCCCCGTGCTTCTGTGGCTATGTTGCAGTCCTCCAAGGCGTATGCCCTTCTGCAGGGACGCGATTTCGTAACTCCCGAGGACATTAAGTTCGTAGCTCCCTATGTACTCCAGCACCGCCTTATTCTTACTGCAGAAGCAGAAATGGAAGGCTATTCTCCGGTAAAGGTGACGCAACGGCTCATCGACAAAGTAGAGGTACCGAAATGAGGGGAGAGTTGAGATGGGAGAATTGAGAGGGAAGACGGGAGAATTGAGATGGGAGAAGGAAAAGTTGTCTTTGAATATCGACTAAAGGTCTTGAAGTGGAAACTGATGGAACAAAAACTTCATAGAACGAGAAGCTTATAAACAATAGAGAATGAGTTAAATAATAAAGAATGAGTCTACTTTAAAAAGTGCATTTTAGCACTTTTACCCCCATTCAGAAGTATCTGTAGGGCGTTAATTTCTGACGAAAAAGACTTTTTAAAGTGGACTCAAGTATAAAAAAGAGTTATTTCAATCGTAAATCGTAAATCGTCAAATCGTAAATAAATTCATGTATTTGTCCCGGCGTTTTTATCTGTTTATCCTTGTCATTATCTTGCTGCTTTGCGGCGGGTATATGTTGGGTACTCTGTTCCTGTTGGGGCAGATCGCATTGGCTGTTTTAATTTTTGCGGTTGCGATGGATTTTTTTCTTCTCTATCGCACGAAGGGAATCAGGAGTTTCCGGCAATGTTCTTCCCGTTTCTCGAATGGAGATGATAACGAGGTACATTTGCGCGTGGAAAGCAGCTATGCTTTCCCTGTCCGGTTGTCGGTTATCGATGAGGTGCCTGTTATATTCCAGCAGCGTGATATCTGTTTTAATTTGTCTCTCGGAAGCGGTGAAGGGAAAACGATTACCTATCATCTGCATCCCACCCGGCGGGGGACGTATGGTTTCGGATACATCCGTGTGTTTGTTACTACGCGTATCGGACTGATTGAACGTCGTTTTACAGATGCCGGGCCACAAAAGATAAAAGTATATCCCTCTTACTTGATGTTGCACCGTTACGAATTGCTTGCTATGAGTGATAACCTCACGGAATTAGGTATAAAGAAAATCCGGAAAGTGGGTCATCAGACGGAGTTCGAACAGATAAAGGATTATGTGAAAGGAGATGATTATCGTACGATCAACTGGAAAGCCAGTGCACGGCGGCATCAGCTAATGGTCAATGTATATCAGGACGAACGTTCGCAGCAGATATATAATGTGATAGACAAAGGGCGTATCATGCAGCAGGCTTTTAAAGGAATGACCTTGTTGGATTATGCCATCAATGCCTCACTTGTTCTTTCGTATGTGGCTATACGTAAAGATGATAAAGCGGGGCTGGTGACTTTTAACGAACATTTCGATACCTTTGTCCCTGCTTCCAAGCAGACGGGGCAGATGCAGACTTTGCTCGAAAGTCTTTATGCGCAGGAGACCACTTTCGGGGAAACCGACTTCTCCGCCCTGTGCGTGCACTTGGCCAAACATATAGGGAAACGCAGTTTGTTAATACTCTATACCAATTTCAGTAACCTCAACAGTATGAACCGGCAATTGCCTTATCTGCAACAACTGTCTCGCCAGCATCGCTTATTGGTGGTGTTCTTTGAAGATGCCGATCTGAAAGAATATGTTGCCGGCAAACCTGTGGGCACTGAGGGGTATTATCGTCATGTCATTGCCGAGAAGTTTGCGTATGAGAAACGGCTTATCGTAAATACGCTAAAACAACACGGCATCTATTCCGTCCTGACTACTCCCGATAACTTGTCTGTCGATGTTATCAATAAATATTTGGAGATGAAGTCGAGACAGTTGATATGATGGTTAGCAGTAAACGATTAGTGACGAGCGGTTAGTGACAAGTGGTTAATGGTTAGTGATAAGTGATTGATATGTTATCATTTTCCGGATTGTAATCGATGTCGGTTTGTCATTGTCTCCTGTTTTTGTCAAGAGCAGATTTACTTATTCTTAACTAAAAAGAACGTCATCCGGCAAAAAGTACCTTTTCTACTGCAACCGATAATGCAAAGCGTTGTAAGAAGTAATGAAACGAACCGTAACATGCCGTGTGACGAACCGTAACATGCCGGCATATTTCCGGCAAACACTGTTCTAAAGTATACTAAATATCCTGTTTGGAACCCCTTTCACGGGTATATATAAAAGAAAGGAGGAAATCTTGCGATCTCCTCCTTTATGTGCAGTTTAACTGAATCTACTTTATGATTACATTGGCAAATGTACTACATTCTAATCGTAATTCCAAGAGAATGGAGGAAAAAGAAAGCCATCCCAATCAATAACAATCCCAATATACCGTAAACAATTCGGGCACGGGTACGACCTATTCGTCTGACAATAGCTTGTGCATTGTGTGCAGTGAAGAACCATCCCCAGTTTAATAATGAAGCAAGGAGAGAGATGGTTCCGGCAAGGGCGAACAGACCCAGAATAAAGTAGTGCGGCGTCATCGTTTACTAAAGAGTGATTTTCCGGCTTCCGTCTTCCAATTCTTCAATGGTTACCTTTACGGCATTACCCGGAAGGAGTTCTTCCACCAGTTCCGGCCATTCTATGAAACAGAGAGCACCACTATAGAAATAGTCTTCATATCCCATATCGTATACTTCGCTGAGCTTTTTGATCCGGTAAAAATCGAAGTGGTAAATCAATTCACCTCCCTCATCGGAGCGGTATTCGTTAACGATAGCGAATGTAGGAGAAGTGATAACATCCGAAACCCCTAACTCTTCACAAAGTGCCTTTACAAAGGTAGTCTTCCCGGCTCCCATTTTTCCGTAAAGGGCAAAGACCGTATTGTCACCCATAGCAGAGATAAACTCCCGTGCGGCTTCGTGTATCTGGTCTAATGATTGAATTTTAATTTCCATAATTTTATTTCCTATTGGACAATTTACTGTTTACTATTAATTACATCATGTTTTTCTTCCCTTTTCTCTAAACACCCCCCTAAATTCTCCCATCTCCATTTTCCCATCTCAAATCTCCCTTCTCCCATCTCGAATCATCTCATTTTCCCTTCATCGTGATAAGCGGAATGATCATTTCTTCCATCGAGATACCTCCATGTTGGAAAGTGTTAGTATAGTAAGATACATAATAATTGAAGTTGTTAGGATAGGCCAGGAAGTCACGTCCACTGGCGAAGATGTACTTCGTGCTTACATTGGGCGATGGCAACAGGGCATCTGCCGGGCGGCTTATTTCGAATACTTGTTTCGGATTGTACGACATATTGCGCGATAGTTTGTAGCGCAGGTTTGTGTTGATTTCTCCGTTGTTGGCTTGTACTCTGATAGGATTGTCTACGCGGATACTGCCGTGATCGGTGGTAACCACTACCCGTACTTTTCGGGCTGCAAGTTCTTTCAGCAAGTCGCGTACCGGTGAATGGCGAAACCATGACAGGGTAAGGCTACGATAAGCAGCTTCCGTAGAAGCGAGTTCGCGGATCATCTTACTTTCCGTGCGGGTATGGCTCAGCATATCGATAAAGTTGAATACTACCACGTTCAGATCATTTTGCATCAGTTGCGGAAGCTGGGCGACAAGGCGTTCACCGGCAGATGCATCGTTTATTTTATGATACGAAAAAGTATGCTGACGGCGATACCTGTCGAAGCAGGTTCGTATCAGTGGAGCTTCATTCAAATTCTTGCTTTCTTCTTCGTCCTCGTCCACCCACAAATCAGGAAACATACGCGCTATCTGATCGGGCATGAGTCCGGAAAATATCGAATTACGTGCATATTGCGTGGCCGTAGGCAAAATACTGAAATAGAGTTGTTCTTCGAAAGTGAAAAGTTCCGACAACTCGCTGGCTACAACACGCCATTGGTCATAACGGAAGTTGTCGAGCACAAGGAAACAGACTTTCTCCCCTTGGTCGAGCAAAGGAAAAATACTGCGTTTCATCAAGTCCGGACTCATCATTGGGGCCTCCTGCGGAACATTCCCTTTGCGTGTGGGATCCATTGTTTTCATCCAGTCAAGGTAGTTTCTCTTGATGAATTTGGCAAAGGCGGTATTGGCCTCTGTCTTTTGCATGGACAGCATTTCGCTCATGGGGCTGTCGCTTGCTTCCAACTCCAGTTCCCAATAGACGAGACGGCGATAGAGCTCTATCCAGTCGTCGGCAGTCAGGGAGTCATTGATCTGCATGCCTATTTTACCGAAATTCTGTTGATAAGCCGTTTGCGCCACTTCCGACACAATGTCGCGGCGGTGCAGGTTTTTCTTTAAAGATAGGAGTATCTGGTTGGGATTGACAGGCTTAATCAGATAATCGGCTATTTTACTGCCGATTGCCATATCCATAATATCCTCTTCCTCACTCTTGGTAATCATGATAACAGGTACGGTAGGAGAGATGTCCTTTATCTGTGCCAATGTCTCGAGCCCGCTGATACCGGGCATATTCTCGTCAAGGAAGATAAGGTCATAGTCCGTTTCACGGCAACGGTCAAGAGCGTCTTGTCCGTTACTTACAGTATGAACCTCGTAGCCTTTCGACTCGAGGAAAAGAATATGCGGGCGGAGAAGGTCTATCTCGTCATCTACCCAAAGTAATCGGTCTTTCTTCATCTTGATATCTACTATTTACAGTTTACTATTTACTATTTGGTTGCGCTTTCATGGCGATACCCGTGAGGGATACGCTTTAGTATACATAGAAAGAGCCGCCGGTATCGTCTATCTCTTCGCCTTCATCTTCGTCTTCCGTGGCGTTCTCGTCTACCGGTGGCAGGTTCTGCAACGGTTCATCCAACGTGCTGCCGTCTATCGGCAGGTCTTCGTCTGTACCGGCCGGTAACGGATTGAAAGTGCGTTGATAGAAGGTGTCATAATCATCAAAACTATAGAACTGGTTCAATAGTTCATAATTGGCTTGAGAAATAAGGATCGCTCTCATTCCGCTGAGCCTTTCGTTCATATGCGGATCAGCGTAGAGCTGGCGTTGGTAATATTGCGCTTCGTCATAATTGGCGAAGGAACTGATGACTAACCGGCCGATACCCCGGTCGTGGGAGAAGGCGAGGTCGAAGTTCTTTACCATGAATGAGGAGAAGTTGTAACGGGCCACTTCATAAAGAAGCTGATTCTCGTTTACCTTTCCTTCTTCGTACGCAAGGACGAACACGAATGGTGTGTTACGTTCCGCGCTGAATTCCGGAATGCTGTCCATTCCGGCTGTCCGTGTGCTGTCTGAAGCAATGTCGGCATTTCTGCGTGACCATATACTTCCGAAAGAAACACTGCCTTCCGACAGAAGACGGCCTTCCTGTACTCCTTTCAGGATATGTGCGGCAAGATCGGTAATTTCGTTTTCCGGATATTGCTGCACCAGCTCTTTCAGTTCGCTGAGGAATTGTTTCTGGTCTCCTCTTTGCAGGGCGCTTACGGCATGCAGGAACATGAATTTCGGGCGGTGTTGCCCCATCGGATATTTCTTTGCGGATAACTCCGCATTCGTCACTACCCGGTTATACTCCCCTGCCTGATACTTTTTGTACGTGTCGGCATAGAGCGAGTCTTCCAAGTGCTTTCCATAAACGGCGTTGTAGGCAAAGTCCGGATCAGAGAGTGTCTTGGCATATTTGCTGTCCGGGAAACGCTCGATCAACTGCTGTTTGTAAAGATTGGCATCCGCCATGCGTTCCATTCGTCCCAACATCAGGAACAGGTTATAGTATGCTTCATCCAATTGGGCGAAGTCGGGAAAATCATGGATTAACCGTCCGAACGAATGTTCTGCACGTGGGAAATCTTCCAGTTTATCTTTGTATATCATTCCCATGTTAAACAATCCATCCGACAATATTTCGTTGGAAGCCGCCATCGCTTCTTCCGTCAATGGAATTTGTTGCAGGTAGAACAACGGATTCTTTTCGTCGATGGCCGTTGTGTCGGCAGCCAGTTCCGAACCCGGAGCAGCAGGTTGCAGGCTCTCGCCGTCACCGGATATGTTTTCGTCTTGAGTACCTCCATTGCCGATCGAGTCTCCTTCTGCTGTCGGTTCATCGTAATTGACAGGGTCGAAGTCATCCAGAGAAACCACGGTTTTATTTCGTCTTCGCCAGTTATCCTCCAATTTGCGGCGTCCCCACAGACGTTGGAAATCTGCTTTACCCTGTGTCACCAATTGTGAATTATAGAAATACCAGGAATTGTCTCCGGTAGGGACAGTCGGTTGTGTGGTAGTCGGTCTTTGCGGAGCATTGGCAGCATTTTCGGCAGCAACAGCTTCACGCATGGCGTCCCGTTCGGCCTCTTTTGCCAATCTTTTTTCTTCCTCTTCTTTCTGAATAACCCGTGCTATCAATGTATCGATTACCACCATACGGGCAGCACTGTCCAATGACGCCAGATGTTGCAGACTGTCTTGCAATTCTACCGCAGTAGCGAAAGGCACCAACTCATCCAATACTTCAGAACGTCTTGTGAGCTCTTCATATTCCGGATGTGTCTTGTCCAGCAACCCGGTGGCATCAGCATAGGCCGTTTGTGCTTCGGCATAGCGGCCCATTTGCCAGCAAAGATTGCCTAAGGTGAGTTGCAGTATTCCCTTTTCCACCCCTCCGCGTGTACTCTTTTCTACTCCCAGATGATATTCTTTGATAGCTTGGGCAGTGTCTTTGGCCGAAAGATAGATGTTTCCTAATGCATAATGAATCTGATCGAGGTACTCCTTGTTTTTATCACTGCGTGTCATCCGGTACAATTTGTCTGTGGCCTTCTTTACTTGTGCGGGATTACTTAGTTCTCCATATGAAAAACATTCTGTCTGGCGGATACGCGCGTTCAATTCCATCTCATAGGGAGGGCTGAGTTTGATAACCTTTCCATAGGCCTGATATGCTTTAGCCGGGTCTTGTAACAATTGGTATAGTTGTCCCAAAAGAAAATACTCGCGGGATTTTTGCCGTTTGTTCTTTTCGTTTTTGATGGTAGTAAGCAGGTGGGGAATGGCTTCCCGGTAACGTTGGCTTCCCAGCAAGTAGTGTCCATATGTTCTGGAATATGCCGGAGCCAGTGTAGCCGGAAGGCTGTCATTGTTCACTTTTTGCAAAACATCTTCCGCATCATAATACCACCCCATCTGTGTGTAGCATTGGGCAAGCCAAATACGGGCATTTGCCGTGATTTTGGGTTGTCCGGCGTAGAGTCGCGCGATGTATGAGAAAGTAGCGGCTGCTTCCGGAAAGTCTCCTTTCTGGAATTGTGCTTTTCCCATCAGCATCCAGGCATTGTGCAGGAACGGATTGAATTCACGGCGTGCCAGCCATTGTTTGTATTCGGGTGTATAGCGTTTTCCCGGCTTCCGGGGAGGTTTTCGCTTGATGGAGTGCACGGCGATGGCCTTTTGCGATTTTTCGATGGCACGTTCAAAGTCACCGCTTCCGGTACCGACCGTCGATTTATTACCGATAGGATAGAGCGGCAACATCTCCATGTAGTTATCCTTATTCCCCTTTTCGATAGCTTTACATCCCGATTTATAGGCTTCATTCCCGTTAAAGTATACATTGTAGCGGGTAGTCATCGCATGATAGAAACGGCTTCCTTTCGTATTCTTTTTAGTCGAGCATCCCGTAAGTAATAGGATGATTAATAATGTGCCAATGCGCCAATGTGCCAATGTGCCAATGCGGAAATGAGTCAATGTGCCAATGAATTTATGTACCCGTGCGCCAATTACTTTGCTAACTTTTTTCACAGCGCAGCTAATTGGCACATTGGCACATTGGCACATTGGCACATTACCTCTCATCTTTTTATTACTTTGCATACGGCATAGATTAAGATGGATACGAATATGATAGAAGCCCCGGAGGGTACTTTCCAATGGTAGGATACGAACAAGCCGCCTAAGCATCCTAAAAATCCGATACCGATGGATAACCAGATGATGCGTTTGAAGCTGTAAGTGAACAGGTTTGCCGTCATTTGCGGGATGGTAAGCAACGAGATGGCCAACACGATGCCTACCATACGAAGACAGGAGACGATGGTTAAGGCAATAAACATCATCAGAAGATATTCGAATGCTGCTACGGGGATTCCTTGCGAACGGGCGAACTCACGATCGAATGCCACATAAATAATCGGATGGATGAACAGGCAAAAGAATAGGATAAGTAATGTCGCAAGTATACCGAGCATCAGCAAATCTCCTGTGGTGATGGTAAGTATATTGCCAAACAGATAGGCAGACAAGTCCGGTGCGAATCCCGGCGCGAGGAAACTGAACATGATGCCCAATGCCATCCCTAATGTCCAGAATACGGCAATGGCAGAGTCTTCGCGCATGTCTTTCCGTTTACTCAGCCATTCTACTCCGAAAGCCGATAATACCGAGAATATGGCCGCCGAAAGGATAGGGGATATTCCTGCAAACAATCCCAAGCCGATGCCGCCGAAGGAGGCATGTGTAATTCCTCCGCTGATGAATACCAGCCGGCGCGTCACTATATAAGTGCCGATAATTCCGCAGGCTATACTGGCCAGCAGGCTACCTAACAAGGCATGTTGAAAAAAGGTATATTGTAACAGATCCATCCAGATGCTTAACTTACTAATTATTAATAACGGAGAAAGGGAGTTACTTATTATAATCTCAGGGATGTATTCTCCGTTCTCCTATAATGAGAAAAACTTCGTCTTTTATATCATCGGGCAGATTGATACCGCGTAATTGCAGACTCCGCACCCATCCGGCTACGTCAGTCTCCTGCATGGTATAAAATACGTCACGGAACATTTCTATTTCGTCACCTGTATATGCTTCCGGTGCCCGGCCGATGAATCGGTCCAGTTCCTCGTCATCGTAATATTCTATCTTTTTACTTACAGCAGCCAACAGGCTGTCTTTTTCACAGACTTCGTGCTGTCCGCAACATTCTGCGTCTACTTCTTTCACTTCGGGAAAGCTTTCCAACTCTCCGGCGTCTATCTTTTTTTGCAGCCTTCTGTTGCGGATGTATCCAGCAATCATTGCCACGATGGCAAGCAATAACAGGCTTATTAATAATATCCACATATTCTCGAAATCCTTAAATTGGAGACAAAGGTACTCATTTATTCACCACAGGTTATATAGATTAACACAGATTATTATCTGGCCTTTGTGGTGTTGGAACTGTCAGGGTTGTTCTATACTGATTTTGAATCCTGCTTGTTTCAAGTTCTCCCAGTAAGACGGATAGGATTTGGTCACCACTTGCGGATCTGCAATGCGCATCTTCGGGAAACGGACGGCTGCCGGTGCAAAAGCCATTGCCATACGGTGGTCTTCGTAGGTGTTTATCACCGGCTCGGCTTCCGGTTCGCAACGCTCACCTTCCCAACAGAGTATACTGTCTTGTTCGTCGCAAAGGATATAGCCGAGTTTATACAACTCGTTTTCCAATGCAGCAATACGGTCTGTCTCTTTTATTTTCAGACTTTGCAGGCCGGTGAAGCGGAAGGGGATGCCTAAAAGACAACAGGTCACTGCGAATGTTTGTGCCAAGTCGGGGATATCTATGAAGTTTTCGTCTAACCGTTCCGGGAGTGTTCCGTTTTTCTTCAGGAGAACTCCTTCGTGGATGAATTCGGTTTCTACACCCAGGCGCGCAAAGATCTCTGCACCACGGCTGTCTCCCTGATAACTATTGGGAAACAAGCCGATAAGTTCGATTTCCGCTTTCTCTGACAGAGCGGCTATCTGATACCAGTAGGAAGCGGCACTCCAGTCAATTTCTACCATAAATGATACCGGTATATAAGGTTTCGGAGACACTTCGATGCTGCTTTCCGAAAGCCAGGAAGCCTGTCCGCCGAAGTCTTTCATCAGCTGTAATGTCAAGTTGATGTAAGGGCGGGAAATAATCTCTCCGCTAAGATGCAGGCGAAGTCCGTTTTTCAGAACGGGTCCGATCATCAGTAGTGCAGAGATGTATTGCGAACTGACATTCCCTTTCAAGGTGATTTCATTTCCCGTCAGTTCTTTTCCATGAATACGTAAGGGGGGATATCCCTCTTTATTCACATAGTCGATTTGTGCCCCTAATTCACGTAAGGCATTGACCAGTATTTGTATAGGACGCTGCTGCATCCGTTCTGTTCCGGTGAGAATATGGGTTCCGGGAGTCGTACTCAGATAAGCGGTCAGAAAACGCATGGCAGTTCCTGCTGCCATGATATCTATGGTTTCGTTGTTTCCATCCAATGCTTTAATCATGACGAGCGTGTCGTCACAATCGGACAGGTTGCATGGCGGAGTAGTGCCTTGGGCAAGCGCATTGAGAATAAGTGCACGGTTACTGATGCTTTTAGAAGCGGGTAATTGTATGGTAGCCTTCACGGCGGAAGGAACTGATAGTTTATAACGCATGGCTTTTGATACGATAATAATTAATGTACCTGCAAAAATAAGGATTTATTTTCGCATAATTCGATTATCGGAGTAACAGATATCTTAATATACCTATCTATTGGTAAATTAATGGGTATTTTATGAAAATACAGGTAGCATAGTTGCATATATAGACCCGGATATATATCTTTGTGCCATTCCCTTTATGATGTAAATAAAGACCCGGTGAGAAGAAGCATTAGAAAAAGAGTCTGCATTTCATGGTTGTTGCTTGCAACATTCATGCCTTTCTTCGTGGTGAAAGCATTTCACCATCACGAAGCGGAAAATGCCGTGTCTGCTTCTTGTCCGGATACTCATCATTCCCACCATTCGCATAATGCTTGTGATGATTGTGCTGTCTGTAAATACTCTCTTTCTCTTTTTACGGAAGCCGATTCATCCGATTTTATACTGATATTGCCGCTCGTCCCTTATGAGCGGGTTACTTATCCGGAAAAGATAGCATATGCGCTTTCTTATTCCCATTATCTGCGCGGACCTCCGGTAGCATAATTACTTCTTATTTCTTTCACAGTATTATAAACAATAAATTGTAAATGATGCGTATCGGATTTATTTCGGGCGTGTTAGGTGTATTCTTTACCCTATGCGTCCATGCGCAAAAGTCCGATTCAATACAAAGTGTGTCTTTATCTGAAGTGGTTGTTACGGAATCGTACCGGCAATATCAGATGAAAAAGACGGCACTTACGGTTGATGTGGCAAACAAGGACTTTTTGCGGAAAAACTTTACCGGTAACTTGATGCAAGCTATGGCTAATATTCCAGGTGTGCAGGCAATGGATATCGGAGTCGGTGCTTCGAAACCGATGATCCGGGGAATGGGATTCAACCGGATTGTTGTATCGGAGAACGGAGTGAAACAGGAAGGGCAACAATGGGGAGCAGATCATGGATTGGAATTGGATGCTTTTAATGTAGAGACCGTCAGTGTGTTGAAAGGGCCTTCTTCCTTGCTTTATGGAAGTGATGCTATGGGAGGGGTAATTGATATTCAACAGGCTGCCTTGCCTGTTGCCGATCAGTTTTTCGCAGAAGCGGCGCTTTTGGGAAAAACAGTGAATGGTACGGTGGGCGGTTCTCTTATGCTGGGCTTTAAAAAAAATGTATGGTTTGCCAAAATCCGTTATTCCGAACAGCATTTCGGGGATTATCGGGTACCGGCGGATACGGTGGTTTATTTGACTCAGAAAATGCCGTTATATGGGCGGAGGATGAAGAATACGGCCGGATTTGAGCGGAATGTCAGTTTTTTTACCCGGTATCATCGGGGTGGATATAAGTCGGATTATATGGTGAGTAATGTGTTTCAGAAGAACGGTTTTTTTCCGGGGGCACATGGGATTCCCGATATATCACGGTTACAGGATGACGGGGATAATCGTAATATAGAATTACCCTTCAGTAAAGTGAATCATGTGAAGTTTACTACCCATCAGCAGTATGTTTGGGAAAAGGTACTTCTGTCAGCGGATTTGGGCTTTCAGAATAATCACCGGGAAGAATGGAGTCTGTTTCATACACATTATGGGACACAATCGCCGCCCGAACAAGATCCTGATAAAGAGCTGGCTTTTGAACTGAATACTTTTAGCACTTCGGTCAGGTTACGCTTGTTCGGTTTTTCTTTTTGGGAGCATACGGTCGGTTGGGATGTTCAACATCAACGAAATGCGATCTCCGGTTATGCCTTTCTGTTACCGGAATATCATCGTTTTTCTACCGGCTTGCTCTGGCTTACCACTTATCGTCCCAACAATTCTTTTTCTGTTTCGGGAGGGATACGCTATGACTACGGTGCGGTTCATATTTCGTCTCATGAAGACAATTATCTGGCGACTTATTTAATAGGACAGGGTTATGACGAGGAACAGGTGGAGTCTTATCGTTGGAACAGTCATAAAGTAAACAAGCGGTTTGGTGATTATTCTCTGTCATTAGGGATGGTATGGAATCCGGTTCCGGTGCATCTGTTGAAAATAAATATCGGTCGTAGCTTCCGTTTGCCCGGTGCCAATGAATTAGCTTCCAATGGAGTACATCATGGGACTTTCCGTCATGAACAGGGTGATGCTTTGTTGGCTTCCGAGCAAGGATGGCAATTGGATACTTCCTATCTTTTTGAACGTCGGGGCGTGTCTGTTTCTATTTCTCCGTATGTCAGTTGGTTTAGCAATTATATTTTTCTGCACTCTACCGGAGAATGGTCTGTGTTACCTCATACCGGACAAATTTACCGGTATGCGGAAGCAGAAGCTGTGTTCGTCGGTTTGGAAGCAGCGTTCAGTGTCGATTTTTTTCATCGGTTCAATTATCGTTTCTCCGGCGAATATATCTATACTTATAATTGTGACGAGCATATTCCACTGAGTTTTTCACCTCCTGCTTCCATGCGTAATGTGTTGACATGGAGGAAGAATCAATTTGCCGTTTATGCAGAGTGGCAAGCCATTGCCTCTCAAAATCGGGTAGATCGTAATGAAGATCGCACTCCGGGAACTGATTTGTTCCATCTTGGTGGAACAGTAAATCTTCCGGTTGGAGGAACAAAAGTTGAAATAACACTGACAGCCCGGAATATATTCGATACCCGACATTACAATCATCTCAGTTTCTACCGGAAGATGGAGATACCAGAACCGGGACGGAACTTTCAGTTATTAATTAAAATACCTATTAAACGATTATTAAAATGAAAACAAAAAATTATTTCATAGCCATACTGGCGATTTCCGCAGCTACATTTTTTTCTTGTGACAATAATGATAGTGATACCACTAAACCAGTGATTGAACTACATGAACCGGCTGAAGGGCAAGCTTTACTGATCGGCTCGGAAGAAGGTGTGCATTTTGAGATGGATCTTTCGGATGACGTCATGCTGAAGTCTTACAAAATAGATATTCATAATAATTTCGATCATCATTCGCATGGAAGAACCAGGGTAGAAAGAGGTGGAACAGCTTTTTCATTCAACCGTTCATATGATGTTTCCGGTCAGAAAACTGCACACATACATCATCACGATATTGTAATTCCTGCAGATGCAACTCCCGGGAATTATCATTTGATGGTGTATTGTACGGATGTTGCAGGTAATGAAAGTTATATTGCCCGTAATATTGTGCTTAGTACGACGGCATCTTTACATGTACATGAAAAATGAGTAGGAACAGGCGTTTGTATCGGGCCGGACTTTTCAAGGATCAACGTAAAAATCTGAGGGGTAATTTTAAAAATTAGTATCTTTGCCTTTAA
>ENA-OROK01001861-OROK01001861.1-human-gut-metagenome-genome-assembly--contig:-NODE-1861-length-19369-cov-4.820027_pt1 | contig 19369 bp, 20 predicted proteins | sample MGYA00242127_ERZ509046 | MGnify/ENA primary metagenome ERZ509046 (study PRJEB26280, sample SAMEA2338728) | human gut metagenome | biome: human gut; feature: human-associated habitat; material: faeces... | reverse complement strand
CAAAAAAACAATTTTTTTCAAAACCAAAACTGCAAACTCAATCAGCAATAAGAATAATCAAAATAATCAAAGAAAAGAAAGAATAAACAAAGAGAACAAAGAAAGAAGAAGAATGAAAGAATAAGAAAAGAAATGAGAATTGCAAATCATTTCAAACTTCACAAACTCAAATCTCAAACAATCAAAAACTCAAATCAATAAACAAAACAAACAGAACAAAACAGAAGAAAACAAAAGAGAAAATAGAAAAGAACAAAAGAAGGAATCAAACTTCAATCTAAATTCAATAATTCAACAAAACAATCCAAGTAAATCAAAATAAATAATCAAAATAAACTAAGTCCAGACATATCAAAAAATCAAATCAAAAATCAATCAATTAATACTTACACAAATCAATCAAACTCAATTCAATTTCACTTCATATTCTCAATGTAATTAGTATCAAATTCAAAATGAAATCAAACAAGTTCAAACAAAAATATCAAAGAATAACATCATCACAAATTAAATTTCAATCAGAAAAGAAATAAATTTCAAAAATGAATATCAAAATCATTTCAAACTCAAACTTCAATCAAATTTCAAAATCAAAGAAGAAGTAAAATCAAAATAATCAACTCAAACTTTCAGACTCAAATTTCAATCAAATCAAAGTCAACTTAACTTAATTCATTCTCACTTCATATGCGCAGGGGAATATGATTGAGATGATGGTTCCCCTGCGCGTTGATGATGATTTGAAGTTCTATTGATGATGTAATATGATATATTTGAACGAACTATTTTCTTAGTATCATATATTCTAATAATCTAGAATGATTGCATTTGATTGTAAAACCTCACAAAGTCAAGATAAAATCAATATTACTTGTGCAAAAGATTTTGTTATTGCTTAAAATGAGTGAATTGTTAATGTGAACATGATGATATTCATCACAGACTTTCATCACCTCTTGTTTCATAACGTACTTCAAAATAATCAAACCAATATCTTCGGACTGAGTTGAATCTGTGAATGGACAATATGCGAATAGCTTGGATTAGTTTTTAATAGTGATTTGTAATAGAGGGAGCAATACATGGGCTCATGGTCTAGCGGTTATGACGTCGCCTTTACACGGCGAAGGTCGCCGGTTCAAATCCGGCTGAGCCCACTCCAGACCATCTGGCAAGCGATTATTTTTCAGTCATAAATTACTGGATATTTTTACAGCTCTTTATAGAGTTGAATCCTGTGTTATCCAAGGAGGATTCTCAATGAGTGGAATCTTACCAATCCTTTGTCTCTTCTGCATTCATTCAACAGACTCAGAGGCAGTACCGATGATCTCCTGATCGCGGCCTTATCATTTTCACATTCACATTTGATGAATTAGCCTAAAAAATCAGGAGATTCAAAAATAATAGGTAAAATGAGAAAAACTAAACTTTGACGAACAAGTGATTGGGGCATTACATTGATCAGAACTCTGGTATCAGAACATCATGGAATCTAATGTTGCGCAGTTTGAGAATCAGACTCCAAGTCTTCACTACTGTATATCTACAGCTAGCCAATCCAATACTTTTTATCCTTTATCTTTTTTTAGAATTGTTGATTGATGTACCTATACTTACTGAATTTTTTATAAAGATCAAATGCAGATGTTGAAATGAGTGTTTCATGCAGATGTCGAATTTTCAAAATATCTTTGATTTTGATTAGGTTTTGGCCAACACTCTTGGTATTTTCCGGCTTCTCCGGACATGATTTTCACAGTCAAAGCTGCCTCTTAAATCCGCTTAAATTGCGATTTTTGGCATCATGAATAGAAAAATACATTAATTTATCTTGTAATACACGCTAAACTATTGTAAATACTTAAAAGTTTGACAAGGATTGTTGGTGTATGACACGAGAAAAGAAGAAGTCGTTAACAGTCACACTTCCGCCCGATGTGATTGAGTACCTTGGGAAGAAAGTAAACTCAAGGGAGTTCTCAAGCATGTCGCACGGTGTTGAGATCTGTGTGTTGAAGTATATGGAAGCAAAAGCAAAAGAGGAGAACAAATCAAATGATGTCATAGAATGATAAAACAGCTAAGAGTTATGCTTAGCTTTACCGGTCACATGGCCATCATTCAGCGCAGCAGATATTCGATAGTTTGAGAATAGGTCTACGTAAGTTTGATGGCTATGGCAATTTATTCTAAATTTATAATCGCTTTTTACAGATTTGTCTTTATATACGGTCAAAAAACAGATTGAAGTCTGATATTTTGCGGTGGACTGATTAAGGAGGAGACTTGTCCACCGCGTGTTCGCTTTGGGTGTATCTATTCTACTGCTGTGTGATTACTCATTTTCTTTTTTCTTGCAGCTGCACTTCCCCCTGTTCGGGCAGAACATACAGTTGCATTCTGAGTTATCCTTATCGATATAAATCACCCCTGAAGTTCCAGATCGCCTGCTTTTTTCTTTCTTTGGGTCTTACTGAGTTTACCACCATGTGTTTACCTCTGAGAGTTTTAGGACTCCCTAAATCCTATAGCATACTAGTACTTAATAAAAGTTTTGGTATACCTAAATTTTAAGAATAATGCATTGAACGTCTGCTACAAAATGAAAATGTCTAAAAATCGAAGAAAAAGCCTGTTGCTGCATTTTTAGAAAGACATGAATAGCTATAAATACAAATGGAAAGTTTACTTTCCATACGAGTTAAGAATGCATGAAAAATAATTTAGAAAAAATCAGGAAAGAAAGAAGAATCAAACAAGAAGAGCTAGCAGATGCTCTAGAGGTGTCCAGGCAAACAATCGGATCTTTAGAAAATGGAAGATATAATCCTTCAATACTGCTGGCTTTCAAAATTGCAAGATACTTTGGGATGAGTATTGAGGACATCTTCATCTATGAAGATGAGGAAAAATAAGTATTGAATCTCATCAGCAATCCGCTCATCATGGCGGTTCCTGAATCTGTGAATTTACAAACTTGGCTCGAACATCTTGGAGATGGTGCTAATGAATGAAAATTACCAAAAGACAGTGTATACTATCCTGACTGTTGCAGGAATAGTCCTGTTTACTATAGGATTTACAGTACTTTCGCCGGAAGAGTATTCCCGAATATCTGGAGTATTCATCGGCATAGGCGTGGGATTGGCAGCTGCAGGTTTTTCGCTGCTGGTCATATCAATTTCTAATTCTAAGCTGCCTGAGGAAGTTAAAAAAGCAAAAGAAATTGAAACGAATGATGAACGCAACACAGCGATCCGGGAAAAAGCCGGTTACAAAACATGCATTGCCATGAATTACGTATTGTGCATATTCATTATAGCAATAGGGCTTATGGGTGTGGACATTGAGATAATATTAATGGCCGTAGCAGTATTGATAATTCAGATCATTCTGGTAATCTACTACTCAAATCGTTATTCAAAAACGATATGAGGCTGTTGCCTCATACTTTTTCAATTCTGCGTTTTTCCATGTATGGAATGAGATATTCATATCCTTCTTTTTCCATATCCTCTAAAGGAATGAATTTCAGTGCCAGACCATTTATGCAGTAACGCAGACCTCCACGGTCTTCGGGGCCGTCTTTGAACACGTGCCCCAGATGAAAATCTCCAGTACCGCTTCTTACTTCGGTTACAGCAGTTGTTCCAAACGGATGGAATGTTTTCTCAGATACTGCAGTGTCACTTATCGGTTTAGTAAAACTCGGCCAGCCCGATTTTGAATAAAATTTATCATAAGATGAGAACAATGGTTCGCCTGTTGCAGTATCTACATAGATTCCTTCTTTGTCATTTTTGACATACTTGCTGGAAAAAGGCAGTTCTGTATATCCTTTTACCATGATATTGTATTGTTCTCTGCTGAGTCTGTTTGAAATGTCGATCTGATCATCATAGTGATAATTCTTAGCGGTTTCAAATGCATCCGAACCCAAATGACAGTATCCATGTGGATTTTTGTCCAGATACTTCTGATGGTATTCCTCAGCTGGATAGAAGTTCTCCAAGGGAAGAACTTCTGTCACTATCTGATTTTGGTAATGTTTCTGCTGTTCTTTAATGAAGCTTTCAATCTCCTCTTTATCCTGCGAATCTACGTAATATATGCCAGTGCGGTATTGGGTGCCCTTGTCATTTCCCTGTCTGTCTTTTACTGTGGGGTCAACAGCCTTGAAATAAAGTTCGAGAATCCCCTGCAGAGGCAGAACAGATCCGTCATATTCTATCCGCACAGTTTCAGCAGATCCTGTCCTACCGCTGCATACTTCTCGATATGACGGTTTTTCATATGTGCTGTTTGCATAACCCACTTCTGTTTCGACTACACCATCCACACAGTCAAAGAATTTCTGCATTCCCCAAAAACATCCACCCGCCAAGTATATCTCTTTCATAGAATCACAACTCCGATCAATATGTATTTCTAAATCACCTGACTTTAGAACATACCTGCTATTAATTGATAGAACCGTTATGCTGCGTATCCGTTGATGTGCATTGATAATTATCGATTTTTTTCCAGATCATCTGCAGTACCCATGCGGAGCGCATAATACACAGCTACTGCTCTGTTTACTATCTCTGATTTGTTGCCATAGCCGCATTGATAAAGATCATCAAGATACTGCATTGTTTCATGCCTGAGCACATACGTCCTTTTGGAGTAATATGGGGCCATTATGATGCCTCCGTACTGCAGCCCATTTCTGTCGACTCCTGCGGATACTCTGACAAATATTCTGGACATTCGTCATCCAGATAAAATTCCTGAGAACTTGGAAATCCAGACGCTGCGATAGTTTCCAGATGAATTATACGTTCCAGGTGAGGGTATTTCTTAATGTTTACTATGGATATTCTGCATTCATGAATGTGCTCCAAATCAACAGTATCTATAAAGTCTGAGGTATTCAGAGGTCTTGCATTTTTTATTAAGAATTCTCCATCCAATTCATCAAAAATCTTCAGCAGTGAAGCATTGTCTCCATAGCAGTGGTTGTAACTGTACCAGAAGATCTCCTCCCTCATTCCTGGAACTACATCTCTAGACTGAGACATGGCCCAGATTGAAGCTATTAAACTTGCATTGAGGTGATACTGCCTTTTATCAGGAAATTCGATTGAGATGAACTTCTGATGCACATATGAGTCAGCACGCAGTGAAAAGTTCCTGTATTTCCTGAAGCTTCTATGATGAAACGTATGCCGTGTATGATTGGAGTTCTGATACTGCCTTTTAGCACCTAGAGCATTCATTGCACACTCTCCTTATGAAGATCATTCATCTGCAGGCCTGCTGCGTAGTTTTTATCAGTCTTGTTGTATTCCGCTGCAAATTCCTCTAAGTCCAGAGATCTGCTCTCAATTGCATTGTCCAAAAAATCTGATAATAACTGCCCATATATATGATGGACATTTTCCAGATGAACTCTCAAATGAGATCTGTCTGCAAAATTACGAGAATGTACGCAAACAGGACAAAATAGATAATGCCTGTTTTCACAAAAATTTAATTTTTCTGGAATGTTTTTAATTAAGATGTTTGCTTCTTTTATTTCCGTTTCATTACAATCCTTTATCATAATACTCTCCGATGTTTGCTAGCTTAATCGCTATATTTTCGTTCTAACGACCGGCCAGAGTCTGAGCATGTTTGATTCAATCAAAATTCGAATCATAAGTTCTTATCAAATGCACAGCTTACCGGGGTTTGAGCCTGCTCATTCCGGCATCTAACATTTGGTGAATAACTTCTGCATGCTGTACTCAGTTACACTATGTATGCTGTAAAATAAGTGATCTTAGGATGTATAACGACTATTTAAATGTATGTAATCAATTTAAATGTAATTTTTCAGATTGTTAGCCAGCATACAAAATATCTAATGATGTATGAAAGATACCCGATCAAATTAACAATATTTAATTTTAGGTGTAATTAAACGATATAATATTTTAGCTGATTAAATACAATAAAATCAATAGTTTAATGTTGAATTTGAGATATATTTAAATATCTAAACGGGAAAATCATTAAATATGAATTTCCTGCAGTGATCGTTTTCGCAAAGGTTGCTTATAATGTGCGCGCGCGTGCGCATACGCATAGCCCCCTGCCCGTCTTTTTAAGTCAAGTTTGCCCTGTTTTCGATCTTCGAAATTTTTCAAAAAATGTGCAAGTTTCTTCGCAAAAAATGGAGAAAATATGTGGATAAAATTAGCTAAAAATTAGCGCTTTTGAGCGCTCTTTCTGTAAAACAACAATGCTAGTAATACAAACGCAATAACTGCGATTATTGCTGCTATGTAATAGATGTTGTATTCCGAAGATGTCTTGCTGTTAGAACATTTTTCCCATGAAGCCGTGAGAGTGAGGTCTTTGTCAACAACCTTGCCGAAATCATACAGCTGCGTGCCATCGTACCATCCGTTAAACGCATATCCGCTTTTTTGAGGCGTATGAGGCTCTGACACTTTGTCGCCATAGTCTACAAACACAAATGCAGCATCTACCGATCCGCCGTTTGAATCAAAGGCCACACAGTAATTGTCGACGTAATCTACTTTGAAAATACCTTCTGGAATCTGGTCTGCAAGAGCCGCCGCATCATTTAGGCCGTCTTCCAGATATATCATCTTCTTTGCAGATTGATTTTCATTGATTCCAGAATTGTAAAAAGCAGCTTGTTCATTGTACTCAGTGATCTTAGGCATCATCGGAAGCGACTTTACGCTCATGAAGTATATTTCCCTGAGATTTCCCGCATCAGCAAATGCGGCATCACCTATTTGGATAACACTCTGAGGAATCAGTATGCTTTCCAAGAATTTTGTATCGGCGAAAGCCTGATTTCCAATTATCTCTAATTTAGATGGGAATATTATTGAATGAATGTCAGTGCCCTTGAATGCGCAGTCACCGATGTATGTCAGTGAATCTGGAAATTTTACACTTGTGATAGAAGTGTCTTCAAAAGCATGGCCCATAATGGATATCACGGTGTCTGAAAATTCAATGCTTTCTAAGTTTCTGACACCTTCAAAGGCGGATTCTGCCACTGTCATCACACCATCTGGTATTACAAGATGGATTTTTGCCGGGCTTTTGAGCAGATAACTTTTTACGAGCTGTTCCTGCGTAGATGCAGGAATCCTTATACACGGATCGGCAGCTTCCGCAAAACACCCGTAAAATGAGTTTTCACCGATGGATTTGATTTCTGTACTGCCTTCAATCACGAATTTTTCCATATTGCTACAGTCTTTGAATGCAGAATTTCCAATAATCTCCAGCCCCAAGATATTAAACTCCCTTAAGGATGAACAATATGAAAAAGCAGCATCGCCTATCTCGCGGACATTCTCTGGCAGCATCAAGTTCTTAAGAGAAGAACAGTTTGAAAATGCCCCGACTCCGATAGAATCTATGCGTCCAATTATTTTTACAGTCTCCAGAGATTTGCAGTTGGAAAATGCCCCCATTCCAATACTTATTGCGCCATTGGTCGATATGCTTATGGACTTAAGGCTGGTGCACATGTTGAAAACTTTCTGCCCCATGCTGTCCACTGTTCCTTTAAATACAATCGACTCCAGAGACTGACAGTTGGTAAATGCATAATCTCCAAGAGTTATGCTGGAAGACTCTAAAACAATGGATTTTACAGTTTTATTGTCTGCAAAAGCTCTGCTGCCTATTGCGGTTACTCTATGGCGTTCATCAAGATCAATAGCTGATGGCACCGTTACTTTGGAAGAGGCTCCAGTGTATTGGATCAGCACTGCCTCATTATCTTCATTGATGTTGTATGTGTAATAATCAGACCCGTCAACGACTACAATGCCGGAAGATGCTGCCGAATCTCCAAGTTTCAGCTCTGAAGCTGTGTCATGAGCAGGCAGCGAACACATGATGATGACAATGGCTAGAATTGTCAGAGATAATGCGGCAATCTTGAGTTTATTCATTTATGCATCCAACTGAAGAGAACATCTCCAATAATTTAACTAATGGCATATTGGTATAAATTCGTGATTATCTAAGCGCCAATATCTAAAACAGCTAAAAATTCTAAAAAAAGGCTGTTTGTCAATCTTCGCATATCACAATCCTGTTTCTGGGATGCTTTTCAGTTAGGATGTGCTTCTGCTTTTTAGAAGTGACATGTGTATAGATCTGTGTAGTCACTATAGAGCTGTGACCCAGGACTTGCTGGATATATCTTATGTCTACGTCTTCTTCTAAAAGGAGGGTTGCAAAAGAATGCCTGAACATATGCGGGGTTATGTGCCTGCTGATGTCTGCTTTTTCAGTGTACTTCACAATCATTGTTCTCACCGACTGCTCTGAAAGCCTGTTGTTAAGGCGGTTTATAAAGAAACAGCCGCTTTCAGGAATCTTGCCGCAGAAAGCAGATTTATACATACGCAATGCCGTGATTACAGATTTGTTGCCTATGTGAACTACCCGTTCTTTAGAGCCTTTTCCGTTTATGATGATATAATGATCTGAAAGATTGACATCTTCGGTCTTTAAAGAACAAAGTTCTGACACCCTCATTCCAGTAGCAAAAAGCAGTTCCAAGACTGCTATGTCTCTTATGCATTTTTCATGTTCAAAACTGCTTTTTTTGGAGTTTTTAAGATCTGAATACGCTGCGGTAAAGATCTCCTGGATTTCATCAAGCGGTATCGTTTTTGGAAGACAGAACGGCTCCTGAAATTTAGTTCTTATTTTGGAGAATGGATTTTTTTCAATAATCTCATCTTGCTCCAGACAGGAACAGAAAGACTTGATGCAGGCCACTTTGCGCTTTGCAGTTCTGGGTTTGTAATTTTTATGGAGGTGCGTAACATAATCGCTTAAATTTATCTTATTCAGCTCTCCGTCTGTCATTTTCATAAAATCTGTGAACTGACGCAGATCGATTCTATACGCCTTCAGAGTTTTAGGGCTGAGATTTCGTTGATACTGCCAAATGTCAAGATAATGTTCAGTTAGCGACTCCAGATCAAACAATGTATTACCCCGGATTACAAGAGAAGACACTGATTATTCTTCAATATTTGTAAAAAAACCTTAAGAAATTTATCAGTTTAATTTCATTGGTTTTTAAAACTATCGAAAGTCCAGATTTTTATATTGAGTGATTCGAAAAAAGTATTTAGATACTGTGAAGCGATACTTCAACGCCATGAGCCGACCCATCGACTCGGGCATCATTATTTTGATCTTGAGAAAAGGCCGGTGATTCTCTCAGTTCAGAGAGAAAAACGGAGGAATTAAAATAAAAGAAAAACAAATGAAAATATTAGCACTGGCAGTCCTGGCTGTGATCGCTGTATCCTCATTAACATTTATGAATGAAGATGACGGTAACAGCGGTCCCGTGATTTCTGCCGGAGAGACTCAGTCCGATCCGTACGAGTTCTCTCTTCTTGCAGGAGATCAGTATCGATATGCTCTCAGTGCAAACATAGACGTTACATACAGCATAACATCCGGCGATTTGAGTAATATCGGATTCCAATTGTCTGAAGGAATCATATCCGGTGTAGCAAAAGAAGGAAAAGAACTGATCTGCATAACAGCCACTTCCAATGACGGCGGTCCTGTAAGAACTGCAGATCAATGGATTCATTATTCTGTTTACAACATTCTTACCTTGAAAGGCACACCGCAGACGGCATCATGGTCTGGAACTCCTTATACATCTGCGTTTACAATTTCTGATGTAGATACAGATAATGAAGGGGAAACTGTTCTTTCTCTCAATGACGCCGCAGTTTCTGCAGGATACGTCATAAACAAGATATCCGAAACATCATACACACTCACAAGATCTGCTGATAAAAACATCGCAGGATCAGTTGATGTTACTGTAACGGCATCTACAAATGCAGGAGGAATTACGCAGATTAAAACCGCTTCTGCTACAATCAGTACTTACAGCCGTGTGGGAATCACATCCATGCCTGATAATCATCAGGGAACCGGGCTTGTTGTATGGCTGATAGAAGAAGACAGCACCTGGGAATATAGGCCTACAGCTGTTCCTGATGACGCATCCATCTCAGTATCAGGTCTTAATTCACAAATAACATGGAAAGATGGTGTTCTTAAAGTAAATAGAATCAACGCTTTTGATTCCACTAAAATAACATTTACTGCTGCAAGCAGCGCAGGCGGATCTGAAGAGACAGCTTCACAGGAGATTATAATCCGTAATTGGAACCGCGTAATTTTTGAATCGGCCCCATCCATATCTGATATCGTAACTTCAGTGGACGGAAGAAGTCTGCATGCTTCTGTAAATGCTGCAAACTACAGCTACATTAAATGGACGCTGAGCGATGGTACGGTTTACGAAGGAACGACTGAAATTGATCATACTTTCGCGGAAGGAACTGCAGGACCTCAGGATGTCAGAGTGTTAGTCAGAGATGAAGTCGGAAGAGAAAAAGCATCCCAGGTAACATTTAATTTAGAAGATGATGAGGCATCTGCAGAAAGCACAGAGTCTTCAGCCAACTGGCTGATCATTATAATTTTAGGAATAATCCTCGTAATCCTTGGATTGCTGAATAAACCGCACTGGTTTCTTTCGATAATAGGTGCGGCTCTTATGATCGTGGATTTACTGTTTTTCAGGGGAGGATTTTAAAGAAGGTGCCATGAAAAAAGTGGGTATCTGCTTGCTAAGTGTTCTGGCAGTCTGTTTGATTCTTTCTGCCAATACTGACACAGGAGGATGCAATAACATCATCCTGGGAAATAAATCTCTTCCTGACGGGACAATATTAAGCGATGACGGCAAGACGCTGATTAACGCTTCCTCAGCTGCTGTAAATTATACAATTCCCGACACTGTCGAAACAGTCGCTGGATACGCATTCTTCAAATGCAGCAGTATTAAGTCTATAACCTTTCAAGAAGGTGTAAAGACTATCGAATCTCATGCTTTCGATGGTTTAGGCTTAATCACAGTAAATGTACCGAAAAACGCTCCATATATGTCATCAATACCGCCATTCTTCAACATTGTAACTGTAGGCGGAGCGAACTATACTGTAACTTTTGAAAGCAACGGCGGAAGCGCGGTAGCTTCTCAGAACATATCTGAAGGAGAGTCTGCATCAAGACCAGTTGATCCAGTTAAATCAGGATATGTGTTTGGAGGATGGTACAGGGATGCTGCACTCAGCATGCCTTATACTTTTGGAACTGCGGTCGGAGGCAATATCACACTGTACGCAAAATGGTACGAAGACATAGTCTTCATATCAGTGCCTTCGGTGAATGACATAATTGCTACCGCTGACGGGAGAACAATAACTTTCAGCCTTGATGCGGAAGATTACGTTTACATAATCTGGAACATGGGAGATGATGCTGAGTATACAACTTATGGGAACAGCATCACTCATTGTTATGAAAGAAACGGATCATATACAGTCACTGCCACAGCAGTCAACTCCTATGGTTCTGCAGCCCCTGTCACATATAGTATTGATATTGAAAACGATGAAAAATCCAGCATTGACTATGCTGCAGTACTTGCAGGCTGCATTATTGCAGTGGTTTGTTTCATCTTAGTATTTTACTTCTGCAACATCTACTGGGCAGTTTTGTCTGCAGCGTTTATCTTCATAATCTACTGCATACTGATATTCTCGGGGGTGTTTTTATGAATGCATCCTCTGCATTACTTTTTGTAGTGCTCCTGTCTTCATGCATATCCCCTCTGGCAGATTCTGCGGACGGGGGAGATCTGCCGGATGCACCAGCAGATATTTCTGTAAATAGTCAGTATGTGTATGTTCCAGACATATCAAATGAAAAACATCCAATGCACATATTGGATAGAATTGTACTTAAAAATCTAAAGACCGGAGAAATCTCATCTTCGCTATCATATTCTGGTCCAGAATGGCTGAAGATTGCTGTAGAAACAGAATACGAGTACTCTAAGTGGGATCCTACAGTTATCAATGAAGTCTTGAAGGGTGTAAGTTTCAGCGGTACATGCGTAAACCCTGGCATATATAACCCAAAGCTCACGCTTACTGCACTGAACGGAACATTTGTGAGAGAATGGCAGTGGAGTATTGATGTTTCAGTTACTGGAGAAGAATCAATGGCAGTAACATTTTATTCCATGCAGGGAGGAGACTCCCTCTCCTATACCCTGACATCTCCATTCTCATTGACTTTTCCATCGTCTGATGTATTTTCAAGGGATGGTTATAAGCTTTCAGGATGGGGAGGAGGATTGTATGAATGCAGCCAGATAGTGCAGTTGGACTATAAACCGGAAGGCTACAGTTTCTACGCCCACTGGGTGAAGAGTGAAGACGTTCCAGATGCAGACGGCAGTCATGTTGTTACATTTAATTATGGAAATGAAGTTAAAAATGTAACCGTAAAAGACGGTGATCCAGTCAGCAGACCTTTAGAACCAGTCCGCAATGGGATGGCAGTTAAAGGCTGGTACACTTCACCGTCAGGAGGCAGCGAATGGAATTTTAACAATCCAGTTGCTGCAGACACAATCCTGTATGCAGTCTGGGCTCCGCACTTCAACATGGAAAAGAAAGGGCAGGATGTCACTATCTCAATTAATTCCATCCACTGGAACGGATATCAGCACCAGATATGCTGGGACATCAATTCAGAACTGGAATCAATTGGATATTCTACAGTTAAATCCCACCATTATGACAGCGGAAATCACACCATTACAGTAATTTCTGTTAAAGGAGATCATACAGTCTCTTCAAAAATTACCTTTGATGTGAAAGCAGCGGAAATACAAGATGATGCGGAAAAATATGACACATTTACCTTGGCAGCTATAGGCATTGCTTTGGCTGTATCTGTAGGATGCATCGCATTTCCGTTTTTAGGAATTCTGAGTCTTATTTTGATGCTAGCCGCCATTCTGATCTACATATTTATCCTCATATTCTCGGGGGCGATCTGATGGGTAAAATCCACAAGATCCTATCCTGCATGCTGGCTCTCAGCATAGTTGCTGTAGCGACCGTACCCCAAATGATAGAAACTAATGAAAGACCAGAAAAAGAATCCGCAGCAGTGCTGGGAATCCCGGCACTGGCAATACCATTGGCTGTAGCCTTAACAAAAGAAGTTGCAAAATATACACTGAAGCAGGTAATTGCAGCAGCTGTAGTCGGCGGAGCCGCCGGATGGATTCTGCATGAATATGTCGGCAGTGATATTAAAGCAGACACAGAGCCCCTGAAAGCCCAGGCCAGAGCTTATGAGGCAGATATCATCAACACAATACTCACCCGGGATACGGGTTCAATTCTAAGAAGCATCGATGGCTTTTCAGATATCTGGGAGTTCACCCTTGCCCATTGGATGAGGCAGTCTGAGATCACTGCTGTAGAATTATGGGATCCTGCAGAAGATTATACTGATGATACGGGGTCTGTTGTAATGGCCCTTTCAGGACTGATGGTAAATCTGGCACAGTTCTTTGAGAACATAGAATACGGACCAGACTCGTCATATGAGCTTTTAGCAGACAGACTGAAGATGTGGGAACAGAATCCAGACACATACGGCCCGATGAAGCTGGCCGTCAGATATGGAACAACAGCACTCACCAATAATGACTATATGGACATTCACATATGCAATGCAGTATATAATGCAGAAAACGGAAAAAATACTGTCTGGCTTGACAACAGGAACCTTTGGATTTTTGGATCTGGATTCAGCATAACAGCAACGCTGGATGACGGAACTTCTGCTACATACACTCTGCAGAAAGGCTACAATGATCTTACAACTCTTAAAAGCAGGGACGGAAAGGACTTTGCAGCAGGGTACTATACCCTTCCGGCGGGCCGGTCTTATGCAGGTTCAATTGTACCCGCTGTCAGTTCTACAGCGGCCGAAGTCACTTCTTCAGCAGTAATCGAAATGGCCGGAAAAAACTATTCTCTTGCTGCATACAACGATGATAAATCAATTAATTACATATCATCTACTAACTATGCATTTGGAAATACTTACAATTCTCTGGATGTCATGATCACTCAGGACAGTTCCACTCACTACGCTGTAGATATGATTGAACTTCTTGAAGGATACAAAAAGATGATTGATGTTGTAAAAACCACTCTGGAAAAATCAAACGTTTCTGCAGCTGCCGCATGGGATGTTTTTACAAGAGCTGGAGCTGCTAATATTTTGCTGTCTCCCTCATCATTCGTTCCTTCCAATGCAGATCTCTCAGAATCAGAGATGTATGTCGTAACTGTAATGGCTATGCATCAGCTGGCAGAATATACAGCGGCATCAGGAGATATTTTGAACAAGGAGGATTATCGTATTTCTCCAGAATCTCTGAATGTTTTAATTTTAGGAGACATATATGATGCCGGCGGAACACTCCTGTATAAGGATGTGGTGTTTTCACCGTATGTATGGCTGTATGATCAGAGTTTTACTGCATCTGCAACCACAACCATGAGGCAGACAGCGCTCTTTGCAATCTGGGGAAATGCTGATCATCTGGATGGCAGCATCGTTTCATCATCTGTTTCTAATGCCGGTCTCCTCTCTGCTTCAGACGGCTACCGGGTAGATGTTAAAGAAATAATGAAGTCCGGGAAGCCGGTCAGCGAAGTGAGCCTGAAAGTGTTCTCGGTGGATCAGTGGCATGAGTATGAAGATTCCAAGGGCTCCGGCGGATGGGATTTTTCAAATATGGAACGCAGTTCAATTGCAGCCGCGGCAATGCTGCTGATTGCGGGAGCATTCTTTGTCATTTCAATAATTACAAAAAGAATTGAATTTCTCGTTATTGCAATGGCCTGCGCACTTTTAGCTCTAACCGGGGTGATCAGATGAGCACATTTGAAATCTTGGTTATTGGGATAATCCTGATGTTTGTATCTGCTCAGTGCGGTGCCAAAATTCAGAAAACTGTGAAATTTTTGTATCCGGTAGATCCTTTCACAGTTTCTCTGATGGCTGCATGCATTTCCGTCATGATTATTCAGAAGCCTTTTGAGTGGTTTTGGTATCTGCCAGTCATTTTTGGATATATTCTAGGATTTGTAATAGTCGGACGTACCTCATACATAATGCTGCGTTATCTGCAGCCTAATATAAGGCACTCTGATGCAGATCCCTGGGTATTTTATCATGATAAGAATGGAAACATGTGTGTGCAGGATCAGTCTTGGAGACAGCTTCTGAAACGAATCTTTCTCGGAGTGCATCATTATGTGTTGTGCGACAGCGATCTTGCTCCAAACTGGGTAGAGAGTACACACCACCCGTTTATTCCGAGATTCAGGATTCAGGTAATGTACGTTGAATACCTCAGCACAGAGGAAGAGGAAGTGTGTCTGAAAGAATCCAGAAAGCTTCCGAAAAACGGAGAAAAACCCAGAGGTTTGTACGTTAAGCAGAGAATAAGCTACATCAAGGCGGCTCATGGTTCGCAGGTATCTCTTGCAGAATTAATTGCAGATGCAGGAGCCTTGGATAAAGCCAACAGCCGGATCGAAGAATTAGAGAAAGAGATTTACTGGCTTCGTAAAGAAGCTACTACTGTCACTACATCTCTGATTGGAATGTTTATAAAAGACAACTATGCGAAGAGCCCATTGGTTTTGGCTCTTTCGAGCAGAATTTCAAGATTAAATAAGAAAGAAGAAAAAACTATAACGGAGGTAACACAATGAGATGGTTATTTGGAAGACAGATATTAGGAGCTAAAGCTCCGTCTGGACTTCATCAAAAATCAAATGAAAGCAAAAAATCTGCCAATGACAGAGTCGATATGTCACTCAACAGGATCTATGGAGATTTTACTTTTCTGAAGGATGACGCTGACAGGAAGCTAAAGTCATTCAATGACTGCGGAGGGCAGATAATAAGAGATGAGAATTCTGTAACGTATAAACTCGGCCAGACATACATCACAAAAATTTTAGATGACAGCGGCAAAACAGAGCGCTTTGTTTACTGCACATCTGATTATTCTGATGAAGGCGAGAAAGTGCAGGAGGCTGCAATAGCTGACAGTGATGTCGCAGCATATTCATACTTCCGTGCTAAAACTTTCAGCTTAATGATGGACTTTGAAAAATACCGCCCTGAAATCGGGATAGTGATGAACTGTGCAAGATGAGTACTATCTTCCTGAAGATATTAAGGTATGGCTGCAGAGCTGTAAGGATCATAAGACTATTCTTCTTGATGGTCAGGTTCTTGAAAAACTTGCTTCTTCTCTTGAAGAAGACATATCCTGGGATGAGCAGAGAATTAAAGAATTTGAAGAAGCAGGAGGACTTGTAAAAGACGATGATGATTCTACAATTCTGTTCCTGAATGATGAAACCTTTGTGAAAGAATTTGAGTACAACGATCATACCTGCTACCTTGTCAGCATCCCTGCTGGAGAAAGTGAAAAAGTTAAGCTGCTGGAGGGTGCATGGATCGGACTCGTAGACCTATATTCTTCCAGAGGCGCCAGGGATGATGTTATCGCAGAACTCTACACGTGCATGGGTAACTATGACCACACGGAAGGCATGGAAAGGCTCACTAATAAATTCATAGAAAATGACGATCTTACTGCGTCTATTCTTGGAATATACGGCTATAGAAAAGAAAACCCTGAAGATTTTCTAGAGGAATCGCCTTGAGCGCTGTCTCGGTCGATGAAACAATCAGCAGCCTGCATAATCAATGCGGATCCCAAAACTTCCATTATTCCTATGACTTGAGAGGCTATGAAGATATGAATGAAAAAGCCTCGAGACCAAAGGATATCACACGGCAGGTCAATGACAGGCTTTTTCCTATGATCCCTGACAAAGATAAAGAAGACATCATCTGGGTGCATGCAACTCTTCAGGGATATCCTTCAACTGGTAAGACAAAAATGCTTGAATATCTTTATCTAGAAGCTTTAACTCGATACGGTGAAGAAAACATCAATCTAATCTGGACAAATGACCCTTCAATTGCATTCAGCAGAATAAACAGCAGACCTGTGCAGCTGATGATGATTGATGACGCCGCACGCTGTGCGAATTCACTTAATATGCTCAACCGGGAAGATATTGATGTAGCCACGATGTTTCAGCAGTTGAGGCATCAGTATGAGAAGGTCAGCGGCAATAAATACGGCGTAATCATATGCATCTTTTCGTGGCAGCGCCGCACGGAGCTTAGAAAAACATATAGACAGGGTTATATTCAATTTTTCAAATCTGCCGGCGCTGAAAAAGACGAGCGGGATTGGCTCATCTATAATTTTGGGGAAGCTTGGTACAACCGCTTAAGAATTATAACCGACAAAATTCAATGCGGAGACAGTCGATATAAATCATTATCAATTGGTTATCTTCCGACATTGGGAAAAGATCTTGGAGGAGTTGGGTTCTATCATTCTAAGCTGGTTCACGTACCGCAGTGGCCGGATAAAATGCTTGTCAAAGAAGATCTGGAGACGGATGATGCTCCGGATGAGCTTCCTTCTAGCGAGGATCCAAGCGCTCCATCTGCAGAAGAGCTGAAAGCACATGCGACATGGTATGCCGAAACTGATGAACTGAGCAGATATGCTCAGTTTTACCAGTTATATTACTTAGAAAAAGTACCAAAAAGCGTAATAGCCAACAGGTTCGGAGTCAAAATAAGAACTGTAGAACTTGGAATTAAAAATTATCGTGAAGCTCTGCTTTACGAACTTTATTCTAATAATCAATAAACGGAGATTCATATGACTAAAATTACAAAATCAAACATGAGTACACATTTCTCAGAATATGCAATATATCTCAGTTCACTGGAGAAATATAAGCAGCTAATGAATATGAGCGCATTTCATAAAATAGAATGGGGAAGGATATGCAGAACTACAAAATTGAAAAGGTAAAACTTTCAAACGGTCATGTATGCAACATCCCCGTAGGAAATGACGGTTTTGTTCCAGTTGAGGAAATGATCAAGAGATTCAACAGTGTTGTGGAAAAAGGACACATCAGAAACAGATCAAAAGATTATGACCGGGAAGCGTCTGTTGTTTTACCGATCAAACTTACAGCCAGAGAAGCTGCGGTGTGGTGGGATTCTCCCAATAAGTATGATATCGAGTATATCGACGCTCCCGGAAAAGTACAGAAAAATCTCAAATACATTAAAGATCCGGAGTCCAGGAAAATTCATGAAAAACTTGACATAATCTGCCTTCCGTCAGAAGAAAGAGATATAAGACGGATTATTGATGAGGCATATCCTCTGGAAGAAAGACAGAAACTTGTTAAAAATGGAAACGTCACAGTTGTTGTCAGGCCACTGGAAGACTCTGCTGGAAACATCATAGGACGAAAAATTGAGCTTGACAGAGATTACGGTAAGAATAACAGCACTTTTGTTCATGAAGGAATTCATCTTCTCCGAAAAGATGATGAAAGCAGAAGCGGAATTACAAAAACATCAATGACTTCTTCTAATTTTAACAAAACCACAGAGATCAACAATCTCAACCTTGAAGAATCATGTACTGTAGCAGAGCAAATGGCCAGAGGCAAAAACCCCTCGAGCGGATACTATCAATTTGTTCAGATTTTCGATGAGAATAAAAAAAGATGGAGATACCCAACTGAAAAAGAAGCTCTGGATATGATGAGGAAAGACCGTGCAATTTTCACAAACGGAACTAATAAACCGCTCAAAGGAAAGGCTGCAATCAAGTCAGTAAATGACAATTGGTCGCAAAGCAATATTTCCAGACTAAAAATAAAGGGTTCTAAGACCAGAGCTATAGATGAGTTTTCTAAACACACCAAAATGAACGAACTCAAACCAAAAAGGAGTATTTTTGGCTTTAGGAGGAGAAGTTCATGAAAGCTATAAAAATGAAAGAAACACGCTCTGGCAAATCTATCATCGGAAAGAAGGATAACGAGATCATAGTCCTCAATAAAAATGATTTGTTTGACCTGATTGAACTGCAGAGATTAGATCGAAAAGCAAAACAGGAATATTCAATTTTCAAAGGCGGTAAAAAACTCAGAAATGAGAACTATTCCAAAGAAGTCAAACTGGCAGATGGCAGAATTCGCATACTCTATGATGTTTCCGGGCATCCTGAACGTAATGTGATAATATATGAAGATGGTAAACGAAAACTTTTCAGCGGTCGATATAAGATCAAAAAATCATTAGAAGATGGTAATTGGAAAATGTGATTAGTTGAGCTGTGATTTCGACTACAAGATGGATACCGCCATCCATCAATTTTTTTAATATTGGCTACAACGCGCAGGGGAACCATCATCTCAATCATATTCCCCTGCGCATA
>ENA-OROK01001859-OROK01001859.1-human-gut-metagenome-genome-assembly--contig:-NODE-1859-length-19382-cov-3.001035_pt1 | contig 19382 bp, 25 predicted proteins | sample MGYA00242127_ERZ509046 | MGnify/ENA primary metagenome ERZ509046 (study PRJEB26280, sample SAMEA2338728) | human gut metagenome | biome: human gut; feature: human-associated habitat; material: faeces... | reverse complement strand
TCCGTTTCACTTGTCTTTTAGTACACTATAATGATATAATTTAACATATAATATTTATTAAAGGGGTGGCTTTTTAAGCCTGTTTGAATTGATTTACATATATAATTTATGTTAAAGAGGGGGGGGACTGAAATGAAAACAAAAAAAGTATTTACCGCTAATCTCGTACCCGGAATGGTCATCGCAGAAGCAGCATACACAATCGACAATCATCTGGTTATACAGAGCAATACCGAGATTACTGAAGATATAATCGATAAATTAAAATATTATTCAATAAAGACGGTTCGCATATATCTGAATGAACCTAATGAAACAAATAAATCCAAAACAAATAAAATTGAACCAACTTATTTTGAACGAATTGAACAATCCGAAGATTTTAAAAAATTTAAAAACGAGTTTAATGCCTGTCTTGAAGGTTTTCAAAAAACACTTAACAATATAATTATCAAAAGTAGTGATGGACTTGTCGATGAGATGCTCTCCGAGATTGAAAGTGTCTTAGAAAAATCAAGAAACCCGCTCCATTTGCTTGAAATGATGCAGTGTATGCGTGGATATGATGACCTTACATATACACATTCCATCAATGTTGCACTCATAAGCAATGTTATAGGAACATGGATGAACCTTGGTCACGACGATATAGAAACCCTGATGATTGCGGGTATGCTTCATGATATTGGAAAAGTACAGGTTCCGCCGGAAATTCTGGAAAAGCCGGGACCTTTGACTGAGACAGAATTTGATGTGATCAAGATGCATTCCAAGAATGGATACGAAAAACTGAAAAACAATGTATTAGTCACATCAAAGATAAAAATGGGTGTATACATGCACCATGAAAATATCAATGGAACCGGTTATCCGATGGGACTGGAAGGAGAGCAGATTTACAAATTTGCCCGCATCATCCATGTGGCAGATGTGTATGATGCCATTACCAGCCGGAGAGTGTACAAGAAAGCCCAGTCGCCGAATGAGGCGGTGGATTTTCTGATCCGCAATTCGGGGGCCATGTTTGATCCGGAGTGTGTAAAAGCGTTTGTTACCTATATTCCGGTATATCCAAAAGGACGAAATGTGATCCTGTCAGACGGAGAGGTGGCTGTTGTGGTGGAGAACCGGCAGCAGCATACACTGTACCCGGTTGTGCGCCGCCTTTCAAATGGCGAGACGCTGGATCTTTCCCTGCATGAGATTCCGAACCTGAAGATTCTTGGTTTTCAGGATATATAGTATAAAAAAGAAACGATGGATTCACTTGAAAGAGTGGTTCATCGTTTCTTTTATGTTACAATCTTATTTTTTCCCGGACATAGATGCCGCTTTCATTTTGGCTTTCTGCCACATACTCATTTTTTCCGGCGGTGCATCCAGTACATTACGGCCTTTTACGCCCATGATGTAGATACCACTGATGACAACACGCAGTTCCTTTTTAATCGGCAGCTGAGGGAAAATTTTGTCGTCACAGATCAATGACATAACCTTTGGTCCTACTTTTGCTTTTACGATAGGAACTTTGGAACCACGGAGATACTTAGGAGTGCTGTCCAGTACGATCTTAGGAAGTCCGGCATCTTTTAGTTTCATTTTCTTCTTATCTATAACAAGAATCGTAGCAACCTGTGAAGCTGCTTCCATCTGAGCCTGGGACTCATCCTGCTTTTTCTGCATCTTTTTTCCTACAAAATAAAGAACGATCATGGCAATCACAAGAATAAGAGCAATCACGCCAAGAACAATTAAAACTGTTTTCATTGAAATCCTCCTGTCACAATTTTTACATTAACAAAACATATCATACCATTTTTTTGAGAAAATAACTCTTTTAATATAACTCTTTCTTCACTATCTATCATTTTCTTCTCCGAAAAAACTTTTCAAAATTATTATCATTCTCCCCCCAAAATATAGGAAATACATTATTAGGAATATTACGATTTTTATATGAAAATAAAGCTTCAGCTTCACCGACTCCAAGATAATGTATTCTTTTTTTCAGTCTATAACTATTTGTTAAATCTTGCAGTGTTCCTTTTCGATCGTCTGCATCGCTATAATAATCAGAAACAGCTTTTTCCAAACGTTTGGAAACGAAGAAACCAATATCCGGAAAATTGTCCTCTAGGTATCTTATACCAGCATTCATACCTACAGGGCAAACGCAATATATTTTTTTACATACAGAATGTTCTTTTGCATATTTTAATTTTCTTGAAAGTTTATGTCCTGAACCAATAAAATCATCAACAATTATTAGATATTTATCTTCTCCGCATAAACTGGTGTCATTACAATACATTAAATGATTCAAAAGTTTTTTAGACGAAATAACATCAGGTAAATTCTGCTTTAATGAATCTAAAATCCACAAAGAACCATCCAATTCTTCCTTATATGCAATTGGAAGAAACACTATATTTTCAGGTGGTAATTGCCATACATTCAAAATTTGATTAAAAATATCCCTCTCTAATGGCCGCCTAGTATCTTCAGTAATCAATTGAAACCGTTTCAAAAGATCTATAATTAGAATTTTTTTCTTATCATCATCGCATATTGACCATAAATCTTCTAATGCTTTTTGTTTCTCTAATATCCATGGATGTTCGCTTAAAAGATTATACAGATGATAAAAATATTTCTTAGATAATGCTTGTTTCCATTTTTGCATCTATTATCCCATTATATTAAGTTAAACCTGACCACTATGATAAATACACTAAAATTAAAAACAAAACATTTATATATTTATTAAACTACTTTTTACCTTCACACACTCACTCAATCTTATACATCTGCACTTTCTCAGCCATAGTTTCATATTCTTTGATGTCGGATTTATCAAAATCAAACCAAGTATTAGCATTTTTGAGGTTAACCAGCTTATCAAAAGGCTTTTGCAATTTGTAAATCAGTTTCTGCCCGTCCTGATAACATTCCGCAAGCATAAGACTAAGTAATTTATTTTCTTGAGTAGGATTCGCCTCTTTCATAATATCAGAAACATTTGCCGCAATATCCAAGACTTCATTAACAGTAATTTGGATATCTTTGCTTATATCCGCGTATTTTTCAGCCGTTCTTTGTAATTGTTCCCGTTTATTTGCAATATTGGCTTTTTCTTCCTGCCATTCCTCACGGGTAATATCGCAGTCGCCACCATACTTTCCTTGGGTAATAATGCGTACCAAATCTTCCAGAGTTCGAAAGTAGAAACAAAAAGAGAGATTTTACACATCTTACTTTCGAACTTGAAATTACAAGACCGTAAAATCTCTTATACCCTTAGAAAACCTTACGATTACATCAGGTCTTTAAACAAAAAAATACCCTCAAAAACTGAGGGTATCGCAATTGGTGATCCCAACGGGATTCGAACCCGTGTTGCAGCCTTGAGAGGGCCGCGTCCTAGGCCTCTAGACGATGGGACCGTTAAGACAAAAAATGTAATAGGCTATATTTGAAAAAAAAGCAAGTCCTTTTTTAGACCTGCTTATCTTTGAGGACAATTTCCTCCCAGGTTTTCAGACCTATCTTGCTCCAGTCAACCGGAATTTTATCTACCACTTGCATATCGGCGTAATAGCTCTCTTTGATATTTTCCAAAATCGTTTCAACCATCACAACCCGACGAGCCTTACGCAGTTGATCACGCACTTCAGGATGGATATAATCCAGAATAATCCGTTCTTCAGGACGGCGCATAAAAATAGCATGGTCATAGCCGTCATAAATTACCCGCGGCTCATCCGGATGCTCCTTTTTAGCCTGAAGGAAAATATACAAATCTCCTTCATCACCCTCTGCAATCACAAACTTATTTTCAGTCGTATAGCCGGACATCTGACTAATAATCCCTGCCTCGGGCAATCATCGAAAAATTAACGGGCTTTTCTTCCGGAGCTTTAAACAAAGCCGCAACAGCTTTCAGCGTTTGTTTCAAATCGCCCTCGGCTTCACGGCTTCCGGCAAACCGCCGCAGGTATAGTAATGACCGTGGGTCAATTCAACAGGTGCATTTTCATAACTCATATCGGCTCTCCTGAGATTATTACTTTTACTTAATTCTATCATTTTAGACAAAATTAGTCAATATAAACCGTTTAAATCTGCGGTTATTTAAGCACATATTTATTAAAAAGCAATTAAATAATCCAACCTGTGCAGACAAAAATAAAGCCCTCCGTTTCCGTCAGGCTTTATTATCCGTTATTTCCCGAAAGATTTAATATTTAACCAAATGTTCCAAAAAAGCGCTTACAAAATCCGGACGGCGATTCTGATAATCCAGATAATAAGCATGCTCCCAGACATCACAGGTTATAATCGGTTTCAACCCGTGTGCCAACGGTGTATCTGCATTCGACGTTTTCATAACCGCCAGTTTGCCGTCTTTACCCTCTGCCAGCCAGGCCCACCCCGAACCGAATTGAGAAGTTGCGGCATTTTTAAACTCTTCCTTGAATTTTTCATAACTGCCGAAATCGCGGTCAATCTTAGCCCTCAATTCGCCTTGAGGTGCCTGACCGCCGTCTTTCATCATACAGTTCCAAAAAAACGTATGATTCCAAGCCTGAGCCGCATTGTTAAAAATAGCGCTGAATTCAGCCCGCCCGGCCGAAGTTTTAATCACTTCTTCCAAAGACATATTCTCAAATTCCGTATCTTTAACCAGCTTATTCAGATTATCGACATAAGCTTTATGGTGTTTCCCGTAATGAAACTCCATTGTCTTTTCTGAAATATAGGGTTCCAATGCATTTTTGGCATACGGCAGTTCCGGTAATTCAAAAGTCATATTCATTCTCCTTACTGATAATTCTCTATCTATATAAGCATTTATCAGCCTAATAACAAGACAAAAAACACTCCCCGGCCAAAATAAAAATATTTGCCCTTCTTAGCCAAAAATAAAATCCCGCCCCATTAAATATTGACACAATAATATAATTATGACATACTGTAAGAGGTATGGTTTCAGTTATAGAGAGGTGTATGATGAAAGCTGTTCTTGGTTTGGGCTGCGCCGTATGTTTAACCGCGGCTCCCGTTAACGCCGGTTCCGTCGAATACGACTTTTCCGGAAAGTTCCTCTTATCAGACACCAGCCTCATAGATACGAATCAAAGCCAAAGTCTTGAAGCCGTATCAACGGCAGACGGAGATTTCCGTCTGCCCTCCTACAAGCTCGCCGCCGTTCATTTTATCGTCGGAGACCAAGGCCTTACTTTTAACGATTTCGGAAAACAGAATTTTGACGACCCCACCAACGATTATTGCCAACGGCTGGGCTTTGCCGTCTCATCCTGTGCTTCCGGCCTGTTTAACCGCGCCTGCCCTTATAACGACAAGATTTATGATAAATGCTGCGATGCCGCTTACATTTACACTCCGGCAAGCTGTTCTTCACCGCGTACCCTCAGTGTTGACGTCTGCGGCGGCAAACATCGCTGTTACTGTGACACTGCGCAGTATCCTTTTGCCTCCTGTGACGCACCCAGAATTAAAGGTGAGGCCTGCTCCGACGACAACGGCACCAGATATGCTGCTTGCGTCTGCCCCGAGGACAACAACGGCCCGTGGGGATGCAAAGAATATTATCCGGCTCCCTGCACCTCCGTCTGCAAAACACCCTATCCCGATAACTGCCACAAGAGAGAAGACGTTGCGCTGCCGCAAAACAGCTATTGCTCCGAGCATTATGATGACTGTGCCTCAAAATGCCGGAGCTGGGTTTGCAAATCCGGCTATACCAATATTTCAGACTGCGCCTGGATGAAATGCTGGATCAAACTCTGATTTTGTTATCTAACCGTTATTATGGAGAATATCTATGAAACCTATCATCTTTTTTGCCGCCGCTCTTTGGACCTCTCTCGCTCCCCTCTATGCCAAAGCCCAATGTGCCGTTCAGCCATCGTGCTCAAGCCTCGGATATACTTATACCGGCTCAACTTCAGACTGTGTCAATACCCCGATGAAGTGCCCCTTTAACACATCATATTTTAACTGCACTAAAAAAGCAGATGTCATCAAACAATTTAAACCCAATTGGTCAAAAAAAAGAACTGTCAGCAAAGGAAGCTTTTATCCCTCATCAAGCGGATTTATCTTTGGCAAATTTTTTGACATTAATAAATATGGTGCATTCGTCACCGTTAACGGTACAAAAATTGGTTCCATTACCGGACTTCAAAAACAGGGAACTACTTTCTTTCTGATGGTCGCATCCGGCGACAGCATTAATATTGACGCAGACAACGTACAATTATATTTTGTTCCCTTTGCCGGAAACTAAAAAAAACAGCCTCGGTAACCGAGGCTGTTTTTTCATACTCCGACAAAATCAAAAGCCGAGTTTTTCTTTAATCTGACGGGCAACAGCCAAATAAGCATTGGCATAAGCACTGCCCGGCATGGAGTAAACCACCGGTGTTCCCGCATCCGAGTTTTCGCGGATGGCAATATGCAGCGGAATTTCGCCCAAAAAAGTCTCTCCCAGTTTCTCTGCCGTCTTACGGGCACCCTCATGGCCGAAAATATCCGCCCGGGCACCGCAATGCTCGCAAATATAATAGCTCATATTTTCCACAATGCCCAAAATCGGCACATTAACTTTTTTGAACATATTAACGCCTTTTACCGCATCAATCAGCGCAATATCCTGCGGGGTAGAAACAATAACCGCACCGGCAAAATCCAGTTTCTGCGACAACGTAATCTGAATATCTCCGGTTCCCGGCGGCATATCGATAACCAGCACATCCGTTCCGCCCCAGTTAACCTCGGTCAAAAGCTGCTGAATGGCCCCGCAGGCTTTGGCCCCGCGCCAAATCAACGGAACATCCTTATCAATCAGCGTACCGATGGACATCGACTTAATGCCCAGATATTGAAACGGTTCAAAAGTTTTGCCGTCATAAGACACCGGTGCCACCCCCTCATATCCCAGCATCGTCGGAACCGACGGCCCGTAAATATCGGCATCAAACAAAGCCGTTTTAAGTCCGGTTTGGGCTAAAGCCAAAGCCAGATTGACCGAAGTTGTCGATTTACCGACCCCGCCTTTTCCCGAAGCCACGGCAATAATCTTCTTCACGCCCGGAACCAGCCATTTTTCTTCCTCAGGTTTCAGCGACGGGGCTGCCTTTTCACCGGTATGAATCACCGAAATTCTGCGCTCCCCGGCCAACGCTGACAATCGCTGTTTCAGCGCCTCGTCTTTATCGGAATTTTCATTGCCGTTCCGTAAAGTTACGATAATCCGTTTATCATTGACTTTAACGCTTTCAATATCTGCGGCATTGAAATATTCGCCGGCAATCCGGCTGATTTCACTTTCCATAATGCGCTCCTCTGCCTGTTGATAGTTTTATCATCAATTGTTTTTAGCTGATATTTATATTATATATGAGAACAAAGCAATTAATAAAATAGACAGAGGTGCAAAATATGGCAAAAAATCAAGGACCATGGGGAAACAATGACAATGCAAACCCCTGGGGCGACAATGAAGAAACCTTAAACAGTCCTAAAGTCGTCGATTTCAGCGTGCTGGAGCGCATAAAAAAAGACGACGGATTCGATTTCAAAATCCGCTGGGCGCTTCTTGCACTGCTGGTTATTTGGCTGCTTTCGGGCTTTTATCAAATTCAGCCCAGCGAACAGGGCGTCGTTCTGCGTTTCGGCGCTTATGCCTACACGACCGATGCCGGCCTGCACTACCATCTGCCCTACCCGATTGAAAGCGTCGAAAAAGTCAGCATCACTCAGGAAAGAAGCATCACCATCGGCGAAGCCGCTTACAGTAGCGGCAGTAACTCTTTCACCGAAAGCCACATGCTGACCGGTGACGAAAACATCGTTGACATCAACCTGACTGTTGTCTGGCGCATTAAAAATGCCAAAGACTACCTCTTCAACATGCGCAGCCCGGACATCACCGTTCAGGTCGCCGCCCAGTCGGTTCTGCGCGAAATTGTCGGACAGTCGGAAATGCAGCCGATTATCACCGGTGACCGCGGCAAAGTTGAAGACGAAACCAAGGCCGAACTGCAGAAAGTGCTTGACGAATTCGGCTCCGGCATAGAAATCGTCCGTGTCAAACTGCAAAAGGCAGATCCGCCCAAACAGGTTGTCGATGCCTTCAACGAAGTTCAGCGCGCCAAAGCGGATATGGAACGTTTCAAAAACGAGGCCGAAGCCTATCGCAACGAAATTCTGCCCAAGGCTCGCGGCGAAGCCTCCCAGCGCCTGCAAAACGCTCAGGCTTACAAAGAAGCCGTGGTTAACAAAGCCAAAGGTGACGCCGAACGTTTTATCTCGGTCTATAACGCCTATAAACAGGGCAAAGAAGTTACCAGCAAACGCCTGTATCTCGAAACGATGGAAAACGTCCTGAACAAATCAAACAAGATTATTCTCGACCAGTCGGCCAAAGGCAACAACGTGCTGCCCCTGCTGCCGCTGAACACCAATACGTCAACCGTTGCAACCGAGAAATAGGAGAATGCCCATGTTTAATCGTTACAAATATTATCTTCTGGCGGTTCTGGCTGTCGTTTTGTTTGTCGGTGCCAATTCCGTTTATATCGTCGCCCAGCCGGAACAGGCGATTGTCCTCCAGTTCGGCGAACCGATGCGCCTGGTCAAGGAACCGGGACTGAAATTCAAAGTGCCGTTTATTCAAAACGTGGTCATTTACGACACACGTTTGTTAAACCTTGACCCGCCGGCACAGGAAATCGTCCTTAATGACAAAAAACGTCTCGACGTTGACAGTTTCACACGCTATAAAATCGTTGATCCGCTGCGTTTTTACAAGACCGTCCGCACAGAAGAGCAGGCCCGCGGCAAACTGGCGGAAATCGTCAATTCTTCCGTCCGTAAAATTCTCGGCCGCATTACTCTGCCGGAACTGCTCTCCCAGAAACGGACCCAGATTATGAGCGACATCAGTTCGGCTGTCAAAAGCGATGCCGCCCAAATCGGCGTCAGCGTTGCTGACGTGCGTATCCGCCGGGCAGATTTGCCGCTTCAGGTTCTGCAGGCGATTAACGCCCGCATGAAAACCGAACGCGAACGCGATGCCAAAGAATTCCGCGCTCAGGGGCAGCAGCAGGCACAGCAGATTCGCGCCAAAGCCGAAAAAGAACGCACCATCATCATCGCCGAAGCTGAAAAACAGGCGCAGATTACCCGCGGTCAGGGTGACGAACAGGCCATTAAAATCTGGAATGACGCAGCCAACCTCGACCCGCAGTTTTACGCCTTCTACCGTTCGCTGGAAGCCTACAAAAACGCCTTGGCTGACGGCAGCGCTTCTTTGGTCTTGTCTCCGGACTCCGAATTTTTTGAATACTTCGGAAATTCCGCCCCGAAAAGGAAATAAGCCTGATGCGGATAAAACCGGTTCTGTTTGCTTTTTTCATTGCGTCCCTCGGCTTCAGCGGTGAAGCCGGGGCGCAGTTTCCCTCCTTTGCCGACCTGGCAGAAAAACTGACCCCGAGCGTGGTCAATATTTCCAGCTTCAGTCAAAGCGAAACGGAAAACGGCGAAGGGAACACGCCCTTGTCGGAATCTCTCGGTTCCGGTTTTATCATAGACGGAAACGGCTACATCATCACTAACAACCACGTGGTTGACAAAGCCGAAAGCATCAGCATCACCCTCTCGGACAACACCAAAACCGAAGCCAGAGTCATCGGCAAAGATCCCAAAACCGACCTGGCTCTGATTAAAATCGAAACGAAACGCCCCTTAAATGCGGTTAAATTCGGCGATTCGGACAAGATTCGCGTCGGCGACTGGGTTTTGGCCATCGGCAATCCTTTCGGCCTCGGCAGCAGTGTTACCGCCGGCATTGTTTCAGCCAAATCACGGGATATTGAATCCGGCCCCTACGACAGTTTTATCCAAACCGATGCTTCTATTAACCAGGGCAACTCCGGCGGCCCGATGTTTAATCTGCAAGGTGAAGTCATCGGCATCAGCAGCGCCATTTTTTCGACCACCGGCGCAAGTCAGGGCGTCGGCTTTGCCATTCCCGCCAATTTGGCCGGATGGGTTATCAGTCAGCTGAAAGAACACGGCGAAGTCAAACGCGGCTGGATTGGCATTAAAATTCAGCCCAACACGCCGGAAATCGCCGACAGCCTGGGTATCAGCGCCAATCAGGGCGTGGTCGTCTCCGGGGTAACCGAACAGGGACCGGCACAAAAAGCAGGTCTTCAGGCCGGTGACATCGTCTTAAGTTTCAACCGTCAGCCGATTGACAACACCAAAAATCTTTCCCGCCTGATTGCCGAAACCAAAATCGGCACACCGGCCCCGATTGAGATATGGCGCAGCGGACAAAAACAAACCCTCACCATTCCGATAGAACTGATGCCGGAAGAAACGCCGCTTTCCGCAGCCAAAGAAACAGCTTCAGACGCCGCAGAAACGCCGGATAACGGCGAAAGCCTGAATATCATCGGCTTCACCGTCAAGGAAATTTCTCCCGAACTGGCTGAACGTTACAAACTGGCCCCGTCAACATCGGGAGTGGTCGTCACTGATATTCTGCCCAATTCCGATGCATCACGCAAAGGCATCAAAATCGGCGATATTATCGTTAAAATCGACAAACGCAACATCATCGGCGAAAGCGCGTTTCATGAATATGTCAACGATGCCCGGCGCGAAAACAACCGTCCGGTCTTACTGGCCATTCAGGGACAGGAAGCCCTTCACTTTGTAGCCGTAAAGTTAATGAGCCATGACTAGAGTAGATTTTTACCACCTGCAAAAACAAACACTGGAACAGGTCTTGCCCAAATTGCTGGAAAAAGCCTATTCAACCGGAAAAAACATCAAAATCAAAGTCGGCAACGAAATGCGCGTCGAATTCATCAACTCGCACTTATGGACCTTTGACGACACCTCCTTCATTCCCCACGGAAGCAAAAAAGACGGCTTTGCCGAACTGCAGCCGATTTGGCTAAGCTCCGACAACGACAACCCCAACCACGCCGCCCTCCTTTTTTTGGTCGACGGAGCCGCCGTCAGCGCAGATGATGCCGGCGCTTATGAACGTATTTTCAATATCTTCGACGGCAATCTTGAAACTGCGGTTGAACAATCCCGCGGTCTGTGGAAAGAATTTAAAGCTGCCGGAATGGAAACTTATTACTGGCAGCAGGAAGAAAACGGAAGATGGATTCAAAAAGCCTAGAACAACAGCTTCACGACGCCGGGTTGGTCGAAATAAAAGACCCGCATTTCATCATTGACCTGATGTACGCCCGCGCGAACAATATGTCCGGCTGTGCCGCCTACCGGGAAATCGGCCTGGGCAACCGGGCTTTCGTCCGTACCGCACTTTACGGCCGACTGCTGAACCTGGTACCCGAACTGGAAGCCATGCGGCTGAAAATGAGAATTTGCGATGCCTATCGTCCGCCGCTGGCTCATACGATTATGCTGAAAAAAGTTGCCATTCCGGGCCTGTTTGCAGCCAATTATCAGCTTTCCAACCATTGCCACGGCACCGCGGTTGACGTCTGCCTGACCGATTTGGACGGCAAAAATCTTGAATACCCTACCGCCGTTGATGCCTACACGCCGGAAATTTTTCAGGCTTTGCAACAGGGCAATGAAGCCCCTTTCCGTGAAAATCTTATCCGAGCCCGTCACGATTATTTGCAGGCTTCTCCGGCCGCTTTGGCCAACCGCGCCCTGCTCAAAGATCTGATGTGCCGCCACGGGTTTGAACCGATTCTGCACGAATGGTGGCACTACAATTTGAACGGATTCGAACGCTATCCGGTAGTAGAACCGGCCTGTTTTAAGAATTACAGCCTCTAACTTCCGCTTTTGCTCTCCGATTGAAATTTAACTGTTTCGCTTCTTTAAACCATGCGGCAGAGGCGTGTTTTTTTTATGGAAAACGTCTTGACTTTTTTGCCTGAAAAAGGCACTATTTTGTCTAATAAATCATTATTATAAATTTCAAATAATTTTTAAGCCATGGAGTTATTATTTATCCTTGCCGCTGTTCTTCTCATCGAGATGACGGCCGAGCACGAACAGAAATTGCTGGATTACCGCAATTGTTACATTTATTCGCTGCCGCAGGAAGTTCGGTATCACTTTCCCGCTTCCCTATTCGGAACTGTCTGCAAACGCCTGTTTGACATCATCGTTTCACTGGCTGTCTTGTTGACTGTCTTCCCGCTCATTTTCCTGATTGCGGCACCGCTGATAAAACTGACGTCTTCCGGCCCGATATTCTTTACACAAAAAAGATTAGGGCTGTATGCCGAACTGTTTGACTGTTACAAGTTTCGCACCATGTACACAAATCCCGGAGCTGAACCTGTACGGAAAAATGACAGCAGAGTAACCCCGGTCGGCAGATTTCTGCGCAAAACACATCTTGATGAATTTCCGCAGTTCTTTAACGTGCTGATCGGCGATATGAGCATCGTCGGCCCCAGACCGTTTCCGGCAGAAGTCTATCGGGAATTTTCCTCTTACTACAAGGGTTTTCTGCGGCTGGTTGTCCGGCCCGGCATAACCGGACTCGCACAGCTTAACGTTCCCCGCAACACAAATCCCGGACAGGTCATCAAGAATGACCTCTATTACATCCGCAGGCTGTCCTTGTATCGGGACTTTAACATCATTTGCCGGACATTGCTGTTAAGAGACCATTCATTCTGAAACAATAAAAAGAGCTTCCTTTTCAGGAAGCTCTTTTTATCTCTCACGGGAATTTCCGTCATTGTCGTATTCCAGCAGGCGCGTAATATTCCGTTCCACCTGACGGTCTATCTGATTTGAAGGAACCTGCTTCGGAGCATACTTTCCGTTCGGCGCAAACAGCATATCTATCAGTTCCATCGGATTTCTTCCCTCCAGCATTTGCTGTTTGGTCATCTCCACCGCCACCTGCTGCACCATCGCATTGCGGAAAGCATCCTGTGCGGCCAGCCGGCTCTGCTCCTGCTGCCGATGCTCTTTTTCGGTATATTTGCGATGAAAACGGGCAAATTCATAAACGGGATCGCCTCCCCGGCTGAAATCGGGCAACCCGACTAAATTGGTCTTGGTGTCAATCAACGTCTTGATACCCATACCGTTCCTGTCCCGATAAATCATCCAGTCATTAATAATTTCCGGAAAAATTGCCTCTCGCACATTATCGGCTCCGGCCATGCCGAAATCAATCCGGTCCCAGTCTCTGTCAGCCGTTGCCACCTGAATATTATTCATAAAATACTCTTTATTCTCTGCCTGCCGCCGCGCCGGATTAGTCAAAGCCTGCGCCAGACAAATCGCCACCAGCGAATATTTGAGTTCCTGCGCCGTTTTATAACGCAGTTTGCGCGGATCACGCCGCACTTCCGCATCATCCAAAGCCTGATTCAAACAATGGTTGCGCAGCACCTGCAAGGCCTCAAGCTGCTCCTGCGCCAGCTCCACATTGGCAATAACCCGCACCGAAGCCACTTTGTTAACCAAGGCTTCCAATTTAAGCTGTAAACTCTGACCTGTCATTTTCTCTCCGCTGTCACAAAATCTGTCCTTAATATATCACAAAATCCCGCCGGCAACAAGTCCCTCGCTGCATGACGGGTTATAATTTTTAACAAAACTTTTACAATTTTGTCTATTGCGTCCTTTTGCAAAATGTGATATGTTTTATTTCAGACAAACCAATTAATTTATATAAATTATGAAAAATTTAGCTTTGCCGTCAGAATTGATGGCTTTTATCAATGAGAGTGGAAAATTCGTTTTCATCGACGATTTTTCCGGATGGGGTGAAGAAGCTCAGTTGAAAAACTTTCGTTTCGGTCCCGCCATGGAAGGCAACAAACTGATTGCCGACACCGGAAAAGAATTCGGTTTCCAATATGTATCCATGCGCAGGGGCAATCATCTCACCGTTCAGCTTCGCGACCACCGGGAAAAAAGCTGTCAACAGCTCAAATTGGCCGACCTGCCGATTTTCCGAGAGTTCGACGTCGTTATCTGGACCAGCGGAGAGTCGCTTCAGGGTTTTGCTCCCGTCTGCGGAAACAAATTCGAACTGGCCGTTTTTCTGCAAAATCTGGAAGACTACGACGCTCCGGATGATTACCGCTGGTCAAGAACAAAAGCCGAAATGGCTTCTCTCGCCAAGTTCTTGTACAAGAACAACCCCAACAAAACCAAATCCATTCTGGACGATTTGGATTAAAAAAATTATTAACCGTTTTTCAACCCGGCCTCACCGCCGGGTTTTTTATTTTCAAATTCACCTTAACTGGCTGTCTTTGCTGCCGCGGCGGTTATACAGGCTGACAGCCCTATTTTGCTTGTCGGCTTCTTCCTGACAACCCACGCAGAGACGCACGCCGGGCATGGCTTTCCGCCGTGCCTCGGGAATTTCTTCACCGCATTCCTCACAATAAAGCAGGCTTTCTCCTTGCGGAACGTTTCGCCTTGCCCGATGAATTTCATCATTCACCGTATCCTGAATTTGATCCAGAACGGCATCGTCATCTGTCCATCCGACTGCCATATTTCCTCCTCTTTGCTTTATAATATAAATCAGCCGAAAACAAAAATAAACCCCGGATTTCTCCGGGGCCGTTATCTTCAATACACAAAAACTATTTTTCCCACTTGTCCAGATAAGTTTCGAACTCTTTCCGGTTATTGCGGAAGAACAAAGCCGTCAACGCCCGGTTGCCAAGCTTTCCGATAGCGATTCTTTTCATCACTTCCTCATGGGAACCGTTTTTCATCAACTCAATATCCTCTTTCTTTTCATCAAAAGGACAGGATATTCTCAAGAAACAGGACGTCAGAGCCTCATAATCCAGCGGCCGTACTTTGAACATCGCCCACAAAAAGCCGTTTATGTCGCAATACGGACAATCAAGATAAAACATTTTATCCTCATGCGTACCTTTCCGGGCCAAAACAGAAGCCCCGCCATAATCCAAATACGGATGCCGGGCCAGATAATAGCGGACTTCGGACATCAGACGATACTCTGCCAAATCAGCGTGCGTATCTTTCCACAATCCGTATTTGTCAACGTAAGCCTGAAACTCCGGTGTCAAAACCTCCCTCAGCATCCGACGCTGATATTTGACCGGAAGCTCCCGCAGAGAAATATAAGTATGATATTCCCGCAGACTTTCCTGATTTCCTTTTCCAAGGCCGTCAAACATTTCTTCCAGCAGTTCATCTGCCCAACCGTGCTTGCGAATATGCAGATTTATCTCTTCCGCATTGCCGCGTTTACGCAGCTGCAGCTGATGCAGGGCATCAAAACCGTGACGCTCCATATAGCGCATAAGCTCGCTATGGTCGCCGCGATCCAGAATAACGCCCTGGGCCAACTTGTCAAATCCCTGATAAGAACAATAAGCGTTCATTTCCTCGGGATTATTTCGCTGCGCAATGATAACCTGTACTTTCTCCGGCAAAATACAATTGCGAATCTCCCGCAGAAAGCTTCTTTTCTCCGGCGGACAGTTTGCCTTTCCGTACTGGTGAATCATAAACATGATTTCATCATGATTTCCTCTTTCGGCAATTTCGATTGCCCGGGTATGCGGCAATTCCTGAATTGCCCAGACATAAACATAACCGTTAATCTGAAAATACGAATCCACATATCCGTGAACGCTTTCCAAATCCCTCATAACCTGTTCGCGAGTCTCTTTTTCCTGCCAAGCCGCAGCTCCTTGAGCCACACACTTGTTGTCATTAATAACTTCCATAATCTCAAAAAAATAATTGGTTAATGATTTTTTCTTATCACTTTTCAGCCAAAAATCAACTAAAAAGAAAAGCGGCTTAACCTGCCGCTTTTGAAACTAAATCCCCTCAATCTTGAGAATTTTCTGCAACGGATACCAAATTGTGGCAAACAGCAGCAGCGTAACCAACATTGTCCAATAAATTCCCCAACCGTCCAACAGCGGTTTCATCAGCATAAGCATTCCGCCCTGTATCATTGTCGCATACATTGAACTGACGGAAATAACCGTGCCCCGCTCAGAAGAAGCGGTACGATGATGAATCAGCGAGCTGAAAACCAGCGCATACATTTTCTGCATGGCCGCCACCACGGCAATAACCACACAGCATAAATAAACAAAAGCCATATTTTTAACCAGCAAAGCCCCATACACGGCTGCAACAGCCGTGACCACCGCCGCCACGGACAAAAAGAGTATTTTTCGGATTCCCAACCGCTCATAAGCCGAATGGGCAAACTTTGAGAAAAGAATTCGCGAAAACTGATTAAGCCCCACAAAAAAACCAAACAAAGCAACCGCCACACCGGCATCCTCCATCGTCGGCTGCAGAATCCACAGCAAAACAATGGTAAAAGCCCCGAACAATGCCGGAAACAACATAAACAGATTTATTTCCGGATGCTTAACCGACATTTTGACTATTTTTGCCACATCCTGCATCGGGCTGCTTTCCGGTGCAATTTTCCGCCGCACTTCTTTCAGCTCCGGCAACAAAAAGGTACAAATCACGGCCAGCAGAGCGGCAACCGTTTCAACCGCAATAATACCGTTGCCCAAAACAGGATAAAGAATACCGCCGGCTATCGTCGCGGTAAAACTTGCCGTCGAAGCATAAGTCGCAATACTGCCGTTTTCTTGCAAAAACTGCTTTTCCCGTTTCATCCTCTTCAACAAATCATAAGCATAAGCCTCTTTGGTTCCGGAAAATAAGGCCGCGGCAAAGCCAAAAGACATTTCGCACAAGGCAATCTGCCAAAAGCCATAGGCAAAATACAACCCGACATTTCCGGCCAGCCAGATAAGCGCTCCGATGAACAAAACCTTTCTCCGGCTGAAAACGTCGGAAACATACCCGCTGGGAATTTCCAATGCAAACGCCGCAATTCTGAACAACCCCTGAATCAAAAAGAAATCGCCCAGCGTTATTCCTTTATCCTGATACAGCAAAACCGCCACCGGAATAATCAGCATAAACATCAGAAAAAATTCGCTCCACTTCAAAAGCCGAAGCGCCGTCTCATCCGATACTCCGCAAACAAACCGCAATTTTTTCTCCCGGGCAAGTCATGACAAACAGGTTATTCTAGACATATTAACCGCTAAAAGTAAACCGTTAAATAGAACTCAGCTTTGAAAAATGTCCATTCCCAGTCGCGTTCCCCAGACCAGCAGAGCATAACGGGCCAGTTTTCCGGCAAACATTGCCGCCGCCGTCACACTGCCGCTTGCCCGCATATAGCCGAGCACAAAGGGAATAACGTCCCCGACTGCCGGCAAAAAACTGAAAAAAGCGCTTAACGCCCCTTTATAGCGCAGCTGCTCCTGCACCCCCGCCATTTTTGCCGCACTGAACTTTAAATGCTTCTCCAGCCACTCGGTTTTGCCCAAACGCCCGAGATAATAATTAGTCATTCCGCCCAGCGTATTGCCCAGCGAAGCCCACCATAAACACCAACCGGCAGGGTATCCTGCCGCAATCATCGCCATAAAAAACACCTCCGAACCGACCGGAAGAATTGTCGCCGCCAGAAAAGAAATAACCGCCAGCCCGACATAACCGTATTCAATATAATTTTCCATTTCTGTCTTTCCGCCTCCCTGCCCGCAAACACACTTCGCTCGGCCTGCCGGAGACAAGCCCGAACAATTTAGACAAAATTATCAATATTTTATTGAAAAACGTAAGAAAATATGATATGCTGTTTGCATTGCAATAAGAATATGTTTTATTATTTTGGAAGGTTTTCATGGTTATGATTTGAAGTTTGTTTCAGATTATAGTTATGTTCTGCCGGAATAATAAAATATAATTTTATTCTAAAGAAATTAACTAATAATAACAATCAAAAACAAAAAAAATCATGAAAAGTTTTATCTTCAACCCAAGCGAAAAATGGTTCAAAGGCGAAATTATCCTTCGCTACAACCTCAAAACCCTGCTGAAACTAATCCTGTTCATCATCATTCTGCCATTTGCCGTTCTCTACTACCTCGGCAAAGCATTGTGGCAAAGCGCATGTTGGCTGGGAAAAAATCTCTGGCAGGGCATTTGCTGGCTGGGACGCAAACTCTGGCCGGTCATCTGCGGACTGGGCCTCCTGCTGCTGGCTTTCTGGATTTGGCTCAAAGGCCTGTTCCGCAAAAAAGCCAAACCGGCAGAAGATCCGCAAACCGCGACATCTGACCGCAGACGAAACTGGATGTGGCTGCTTATCCTGTTGTTATTGCTGCTTGGCGGCATTCTGACTTGGAGAAGCTGCACTTCAAAAAACAATGCGGACGGACCGTCTGCTGCTCCCGCTCAGGTTTATGACAACTCCTTTGACCGGGTAATTGTCGCCAGAGCTTATTTGGACGGCGTTCAAACCACGGTCTCAAAGGACTGCCCGCGGGCACTGGTAGGTTTCAAATTCATCAATAACCAACCGGTTAAAGACTTCAACTTCACGGGAATGACTTATGAACAGGCCATTCAAGTTGTTGCCGAAGACTGGAAACCCTTGGTTGTTGATAACCTGTCGGCGGACGTAAAACTTTCCGAGCAGCAAATGGCCGTAGTAACTTTGGTTGCCATGCGCATGGGCAAAAACGGATTTCCGCGTTCAACCTTCCTCCAAAAGGTAAACGAAGGAGATTTCGATGCTGCGGGAAAATGGCTGCTGCTTCAGAAGAAAAACGGCGAAATACGCAAAGTCGGCGAAGAACCGACCCAGTATTTCTACATGCTGAAACTGCTCTGGAACAATCAGCTGCAAATTGACGACCTGCTGGATTTGCCGATGTTCTCTTATCGTGCCCTGCCGCTCGACAGCCTCTACCACGCTGCCGGCAGCTGCAACTTTAACGAACACATTCAACAAATGTTAAAGAAAGGCAATTTCACCACACCGCGCACCGCTTTGGAGCTCTAAAAACCCGGAAAACCTGAAAAAAATTCCTCCCTGCCGCAAGGCTCGGAGGAATTTTTTTGTACTTATCTTCCGCTTGTCTTTTTAAGGTTGCTTTTTATTCTCTCTGCTTGTAGCATGGTTCCACATTATGGCTGACATAATGTAAGACTAACTATCGAAAGGACTGTAAAATGAAAAAATTAGCTATTCTTGCTGTATTGTTCGCTTTGTCTGCCTGCACCGGCACCCGCGGCACCATCGGCGGACAAAAAGTCTGCACCAATGACTATCTGTTGGGTGTTCTCTCTCTGTCCGAGATTGTTTCTCCTTGCAGCAAATAAAACGGTTGATTTAGAAGTTTTAAGTCCTTCTCCGAACGGAAGGACTTTTTTTATGCCCTTCGGCGGTCACACATGCCGCAGTCGGAACAGCCGTTGCAAATCAGCCGGCTGCC
>ENA-OROK01001854-OROK01001854.1-human-gut-metagenome-genome-assembly--contig:-NODE-1854-length-19434-cov-14.691315_pt1 | contig 19434 bp, 16 predicted proteins | sample MGYA00242127_ERZ509046 | MGnify/ENA primary metagenome ERZ509046 (study PRJEB26280, sample SAMEA2338728) | human gut metagenome | biome: human gut; feature: human-associated habitat; material: faeces... | reverse complement strand
CCCTAAATATGAGCCCCTTACAGGGGCAGCTGTCGCCTCTCTACCAATCTTGATTATTTTTGAGATTTTGAACACCCTACCTTTCAGGCCGCTCGCGGCGAAGGTTACGGGCGCACGACCTATCAGAATGTCACGCGGAACATGAAGCGGATGCCCCATTTCTGCGTGTCGGGACGTTCGGTGTAGGTGAGGCGGCGAACGTATTCCACGTGTACGACCTTGAAGATGTTGTGGATGCCGGCAACGACTTCCACGTAGGGTTTCTTGCTGTCGAGCACGGAAGACTGGCTGGTGAAAGTGCCGTCGGGGTTGAAATGGCCGGGGAAGTAGAAGAGGCGGTTGTCGTTGGCGTTCTTCTCGAGGAGCGGATTGTTTTTGTCGGTCAGCGTTCCCCAGAGCACATTGGCACCGATGTATTCACGCCATTTGAGCTTGCGGATGAGGGGGATGCGGTTGAGGATTTTTCCGTTCATATCCCAGGAGAACATGAGCGAGGCATAGCGGTCGGTTGGAAATTCCATGTTGTCGATGAGGTTGAAGGTGTTGTCCTCCATGATATACGACAAGTTGGCCGCCGGCATCACGAGCAAGGGGTGCGGCACTTTATTCCACTGCACGCCGCCCTTCAAGTAGGTGTCGATTTTTCCCCATGAGGCAAGCCAGAAACGTTTGTAGATGCTGGCTTCCGTGAGGTTGTAGTTGTAGTTCTGCCCGTGTTGCTCGTAAAGACCAGAGGTGTGTGAGAGCGAATAGATGGGCGAATCGTGGTTCATCGTGATGCGTCGCTGCTTCGTGTTAATCCAGACGGCACCTGGCTGATAGGTGAGGCCGAGCGTGAGGTCGTTTGTGCGGAAATACTTGCGATGGAGCGAAGCGTCTTGCGAGGGAACGCCGAGGCCGTCGAGGCTCTGATAGAAGAGCGCCGCCGTGGGCTCATCGCGCTCGGTGCGGGCCTGCACCTTGAAGCGCAAACCGTTTTCCCATTCGCGGTCCCAAAGGAGACGGAAGGTCTCGTAGTACATCATGTGGTCGACCTTCTTCCACTTAAACGAGGTGAAGACGTTGTCTTTGTCGGTTGGCAGGAATTTGTCGCTGGCCGACATGACGTCGCGGTTGTAGGTAAAGGTGAGGTTGTTGACAGGAAATTCGCGCGGCAGATAGGCTTTCTTATTGAAAGAATAGGTCACCTCGCCGAGCCCTTTCCAGCGCTCGTCCTTGAAGCCGTAGGCCACGTAGCCCTTGGCAAACCAATGGGGGTTGAGGTTGGCCGTTGTCTGGGCCGAGGCGCGGAGGCGCAGGCCGTCGACAAAGTTTTGCGAAATCATGGTGTTGACGGGACCGATGTCGACCTTCGAAGGATGCTTGGGGTCGACACTCGTCTCAACGAAGTTTTCGATGAAGGCCTTGGCAACGAAGAGCACGGCCTTGAAGCCCTTCACGCGCTCGAGCTGGCGAACGAGCACATCCATCTTGTCTTCGCTTTGCGTGAGCGCCTCGGAACGGTGTTCGGCCCAAAATTCTTCGGGACGAATGCGGGCGTTGACATCGGTTTGCTGGTCGCCCTTGAATTTGAAGGTCTTGTCGGGGATGGGGTCGAAGCAGAAATCGCTGTATTCCGTGACGCGTTTGACCTGGAATTTCTGCAGGAAGCTGGCGAGCTTTAGCTGCACAATCATATCGTCGCTCTTCAAGACTTGTTCGCCGGATGGCAACTGCGTAAATTCCTGGATGACGCGCATGCTCTCAACGAAATTGACATCGGAACGGCGCGGAATGCCCAAGTCGGCCTTTTTGATGCGGTAGGTGGAGTCGGCAAGGATGTAGATCGAACCGGAGAAGCCGAAGTCCTGGGCGTTGTTGGGCGTGAAGTCGACACGGATGCACTTGGCATTGTCGACGTAGGTGGTGTCTTCAATGAAGAAACGATAAAAACTGATGCCAGAACGCGAGGAGATGGGGCTGACGAAGGGGTATTGCAGCAGGCGTACTTCGTCTTCGTAGATGTTCACATCGGTGAAGCAGTCCTTGAGGACGGTGCTGAGAATGTCGCCCGTATTGAAGAGGTCGTTGATGCCGCTGCTGCGCTGGCCGAGCACAATGCTCTTATCGGCATGGGGCGTGCGGCGATAGATTTCGCGCGTCACGTTTTCATCGACAGAGATGGGGAGGATGAGCTTGCCGGTTTCGTTGCACGTTTCCACATGGTCTTTGAGGAAGGGCATCTTCTTGAATTTGCCTTCTTCGAAGATTTTGTCGGTGACGTCGTTGAAGGCAAACGTGAGTTTAGAATATTTGTGGATGGAGTAATAGTCGTGGAGCTTGAGGTCGCTCATCTTTTTGGCTTCTATCACCTTGCGCATGAGCTCAACGGCTGGGTTGTTTTTGCGCGTGTACTTGGTCTTGTGGCCCGTCACAACGGCCGTTCCGAATTTGGCCGAATTGTCGTCGAGCTTCACGTTATAGACACCAGCCTGCTGCACCTTCAGGGTCTTCGTGGCATAGCCAATCATCGACACGCGCATTTTTCCGGCCTTGAAGGGCAAGGCATAACGGCCTGCTTCATTGGTGCGCGTGTAACTACCTCCCTCGATGGAGACATTGGCAAAAGGCAGGGCCTCTCCGGTCTTGGAGTCGGTGACAACGCCCGTGATGCGTTGCGCCACGGCGGCAAACGTCACGAAGGTGACAAGGATGAAGGTGAGAAATAATTTTTGTTTCACGGATGTCCTGTTTTTGGTGAATGGTCGGGCTTTGCCTTTGGGGACAAATGCCTGTGACGTAATGTTTATAAAACCCTTCAAAGGTAAAAAGTTTTCTCCATTTCCAAGCTATATCGTTGACTAATAAAACATAATCCGAGACGAAAAGCATAGTTTGCCCGCGCGAAAAGACAATCGAAGAAAGCAAAAGAGGCAGCAAGATTTCTTGCTGCCTCTTATAGCTGGGAGATTAGTTTGTTTATTTCTGGACGGACGGGCGGCGGATGCGCAGGGTCTGCGTTCTCACCTTACGCAAGATGCGCTCAAGCTCAAACACTTTCTGCGGATTTTTCGCGGCAACGTCCACCTGTTCGGTCTCGTCGCTCATATTGTAGAGCTGCGGAACGGGGGCATAACCTGTTTCTATCTTCGGGCCCCACGTGATCATCTTGCCGCCGTCGCTTCCTTCGATGTATTTCCAGTTGCGCGTACGAACGGAGAGCGTGTGGTTTGAAGCCTGCTCGATGATCCAAGGACGGTCTTCGTTGGCACGCCCGAGGAGGTTGTCGAGATAGTTATAGCTGTCGGGGGCGGCACCCTTCGGGATGCGGGCACCAACGAGCTTGGCCATCGAAGCGAGCCAGTCGATTTGCGACACGAGGGTGTTGCTCTCCTGTGCGCCCTTGATTTGTGCAGGCCAGTGAACAATGAGCGGAATGCGCGTGCCACCTTCAAAGGCGCTGTATTTTCCGCCACGCAAATTGCCCGTAGGACTGTGGCCGTTGAGGAGTTCTTCTGCGCGGTCGGCATAGCCGTCGTCAACCACCGGACCATTGTCGCTCGAGAGGATGATGAGAGTGTTTTTGCTCAATCCGGCCTTTTCGAGGGCGGCCATGATTTGGCCGACAGTCCAGTCGAACTGCACGATGGCATCGCCGCGCAAGCCCATTTTGTTTTTACCACGGAAACGCTCGTGGGGGAAGCGTGGTACGTGGACATCGTTGGTGGCGAAATACATGAAGAAGGGTTCCTTCTTGTGCTGGTTGATGAAGTTGACGGCATGGGCGGTGATGGAGTCGGCGATGTTCTCGTCTTTCCAAAGCGCTTTGCCGCCGCCCTTCATATAGCCGATGCGGCTGATGCCGTTGACAATGCTCATGTCGTGTCCGTGGCTCGGCTTCAGGTTGTAAAGCAATTCCGGATTGGCACGCCCCGTCGGTTCGCCCGGGAAGTTTCTCTGATAGCTCACTTCTATGGGCGCAGAAGGGTCGTAATTGGCCACCGAACCGTTTTCGATGAACACGCAAGGCACACGGTCGGCCGTTGCAGCCATTATATAGGAATAGTCAAAACCAAGGTCGTTAGGACCAGTGGCAAGCGGCGCGTTCCAATCCTGCTCGGCCGTTTTGTCGCCCAAGCCGAGGTGCCATTTGCCGAAAGCGGCCGTTGCATAACCGGCGCTCTTAAACACATCGGCAATGGTGAACTGTTCCGGACGGATGATCATTCCCGCATTACCCGCAGCGACGTCTGTTCCCGGTTTGCGCCAGGCATATTCTCCCGTCAGCATAGAATAGCGCGAGGGCGTAGAAGTGGCCGCAGTGGCATAACCATTGGTAAAGCGTATGCCATTGGCGGCCAAACGGTTTACATTTGGTGTTTCCACATTCTTGGCACCATAGCATTCAAGGTCTCCGAAGCCCAAATCATCGGCATAGATAAAGATGACGTTGGGGCGCGTCGGTGTTTTGTCTTTGCCCTTTCCTGCCGCTTGGGCAGAAATGGCCGGCGCGAGCGCCAAGGCCAACAAAGAGCCAGTTGATAACTTCATTTCTTATTTAGTTTTTGGTTCGGGGGTATTCTTAAAAATCTGGCCTTCGTAATGACCAAAGGACAGGTTGCTCAAGATATTCTTCCACTGTCATTTGATTGCAAACAGCCCTTGCTTTACCAGATTCTTCGGAACGCCCCTTTATTAGTTAAGTAAGTTGTCTGAATTATTTCATGAGATTTTCCAAGAACGCCACGTCCTTGTTAACTAGTAAAGATACTTCCTTGATGGACATTCCCTTCTCAAGCATCGCCTTCACCATGCTTTTCAACATGAGGTCTTGCTGGCGGAGCGCATCTTCCTGCTGGCGGAGCGTATCTTCCTGCTTTTTATTCGCCGCTCGTTGTTGTTTAAGTTCCTCGCCCAGTGTCATTATTTCCGTGTCGCGGTCTTCTATGGCCGAGAAATATTCATCCTCGACGTTCATGTCTGAACGGATGTCGGCATCAGCGGCGGCGGCCGTCAAGCGATGGATGACATACATCATATCGGCATCATCCTCGTAGCTGTGTTCGTCGATGTTCAGGAGTTGCTTGTTTTCCGAGTCGGTCTTGCTTTGGTCGAAAACGCTTAGCACTTTTTCCAGGCGGTTGTTTACGCGGCCTTTGAGCAAGGGAATTTGCACAATGATGCTGTCGTGCGTCAGACTTTCTACGAACGGGTCGGTCATCCCCTCGGCCACTTCAGCGCCCTCGTAGTCGTAGGTCTTGTGGTTGACGTAAAGCACGGGGGTGTCTATGTTCCCAACGCGGTGTCCCAACAGATAGACGGCAACCATCGGATAGGCATAGCCCTCCTTGGAATCCACCTGTATGTTGCACTGGTTGCCGTATTGCACGCCCAGATACTGCCGGAAGCGCAAGGTTTCCGTGTTCAGCCAAGTCTTCTGTAATTCAATCAAGATGACTTGCTCCGAACCGTCGTCTTCAACCACTGTTGCTGCGAAATCGATGCGGAACATGGAAATCGCATTGCGGGTGGTGTTGGCATATTCATGTGGACGCACCGTAACGTGTACGACCTCTTTCTTCAGCAACGCGGAAAGCACAGTCTTGGCTATGCGCTCGTCTTCCATTATATATTTGAAGACGGAATCATAAATGGGATTGGCAACGTGTACTATCATGAATACTTGGATTTATACTGTGTCTTTGCAATAGGGGATTGTTCTCCAGCAACAAAGGTAAGAAATATTTATGATTTAAGGGGCGAGAGGACATTATTCCTCGCATGCGAGCGTCAAAAAAAAATTTACCACACAAACTTAAAATACGACCGCTTGGCATGAGAAGGCTACCGCTTAGGCAGGAAGGGAATTTTAAGTATTTGTACATATTTCTAAAAATATTTACCTTTGCGAGCGTATTATTACAAAGTGCTTTTCGCAAAAGCGCAGTTTTAGCTGTGTCAACGGTTCCTGCACAACTAAATATACAAACACCGAACGGAACCCAACTCAAATTTTTGCAACCATGAAAAAGATTTTCATTGCCCTGTGCGCCAGCTTCGCCTTAGCTTCTTGCACCACCATTACCAAGACTGCAACTTCTATAGACGTTGAAAACGGCCTGACCACAAATTCTATGGCCGACTTGGAGATTTCCTCACAGAGAGTCGAGCACGTTTATTACACGGAGGCCAGAGCAAGAAGAGGCGGAAAGAAGAACTTGCAAAACACGGCCGTTAAAGAACTGCTCATGAAGAGCGGCAATGCCGACGTGCTTGTGGCGCCGGAATTCACCTTCGTAAAGAGAAGGGGGCTCTTTAGTTCAAAATACAAGAGCGTTGAAGTCAGCGGCTACCCTGCCAAATACAAAAATTTCAGAAACAAATAAAGAAAGGGGCTGGTTATGAAAAAGTTATTTTTACTAACAGCTGTCTGTGCGGCGCTCTTTATGTCGTCGTGCTCAACCATTACGAAGACGGCCACCACTGCAATGGTAGAGTCAACGGTCGTGACTTATCCAGAAGTAGCAGACTTGGAAATCCAACAGAAAGCCACACAGACGATGACGTGGAGCTTCAGACCGTTCCACTTGGGCGAACCCTCGAAACAAGTGGCCCAAGGAAATCTCGTTGCCCAGTTGCTGAAAGCAAATAATGCCGATGTATTGCTCGAACCGCAGTTTGTCTTCGAACGCACTTCCTATGGCGAAAGAGTGCTGACGGTGACCGGATTCCCCGCCACCTATAAGAATTTCCGAAAAGCTTCTGCTGCGGACTTGGAAGCCATCAAGGCTTGCAAGAAACCGAATGAGAAGAAAATATACAACGACCCTGATGGTGGCGGCCTGTTTAAGGTCTTCATGAAATAAGCTTCAGTGGTTTAATGAGCGGAGAATATCTGGCGTAGAGCAAGCACCAGATTTCCGCCAACAGACTTCATAAAAATGTCCGCCTGCGAATTAGTTTTCGCAGGCGGACTTTTTTTATGGCAACTCGGCGGGCGATAATTTGTACCAAGATACGCGATGACTCTCCTGATTATATCGCGATTTTCTCAATACTTGCAGCGCTTCCAGTGCCTGCAATCCGTTTAGCAATCGACCCAAGGGATTAGCGGTTGCCTCGGCGCATTTTGCCTCGGCGTTTCAGAGGAATTTTCTTCCATTTCTTTTCAATCTCATAGACGCGCTGGATTTGTCGCTGGGTGAGAAATTCAGAATACTTCTTATAATACTTCTGGCGGATGGCAAGCAGTTTTTCGCTATTTTCGAAACGCCGTTTGATGGCCCGTTCAGAATCTTCCTCAGAACTGCCCTCGCTTTTCACGCGATTACCCACCACAGCCCACACTTCCCTCTGGCTTTGGCAATAGGTGTCAATGAATAGCGCCGCCGTTTTATCGTCAAGGGCCAAATCGTGGGCGATGTGCTCGGCCTGTATCTTGGCAAGTTGTTCACGAGTGTGGCGTTGCTGCGGTGTCTGGTCAGAAGCCTGGGCCTGGAACACTGCGGCCACAACGAGTATGAGAATACCCAATATCTTTTTCATGATTATATATTTGTTTAGTTTGTTTGTGTTGTATAAATACGAAGCGTCCGAAGAGGCATATCGCCTTACGGCCTACTAATAATCATTATCCAAGAACACATCTTCCTGATAAAGTTCAACGAGACATTCCTGATCGCTCAAGGAGAGCTGGTCGAAAGCGGCTTCCACGTCCTGCATATCCGTAGGGGCTGCAACGTAGAAGAATTTCACGTTAACCGCCAATAAGACAACGACCGACGCGGCTACGGCTACTGCATATTTTGCCAAGCGCGTAAAGACGAAACGTTTTGCCTGTAGCGGCTTACGCTCTGCCATTGCCGACTTATGCTCTGTCGCCTTTTCAGCCACGGCATCCAGCACGTTGCGTTCCATTTCCTGGAAGAAACCGTTGGGAACACGGTAAGGCATCCGCTTGCCAATTTGCTTGAAATCGAAAGTCTGTTTCATCTGTTCAGTCATTAGAATTCATGTATGCAATGATTTTGTCTTTGGCCACGTGGTAACTGACCTTGACGCTTGAAGGCGTAGTTCCCGCCACCTGCGAAATTTCCTCAAAGCTCATTTCGTCGTAGTATCTCAGGTTGAATGCCAACTGTTGTTTCGGCGGGAGCGTGAGAATCGCCTTTTGGAATTTCACGGCCACTGCGTTGTCGTAGTCCACATAATCGCCTGCGGCAATCAGTTCGGCCCCCGTTGATTCCGAATCCAAGGAAACCATTTCCTGGCGGCGGTTTGAAATCACGCGCAGGGCCTCGTTGGTGGCGATGCGGTAAATCCAACTGCGCAGGGAGCATTCTCCACGATAATTCCCCAGCGACCGATAGACCCTCACGAAGGTTTCCTGCGCGGCATCCTGCGCGTCGTCGTGCGAGACGACCATTCGGCGCACATGCCAGTAAACCGCCTCTTGGTATTTGCCCATCAGCAGACGGAAACCGCCGTTGGGGTCCCGGCCTATGAGGTTGATTATTTCTTTATCGTCAGTTGCCATGATGTGTGATGTCTGGGATTATTCTTGGGCGCCGCGCTGGACATTGTCTTGTGATCCCCGGCGTCTATCTGCGGTGGTTCATCGGATGTGAATATCTCACGCAGAAGCAATGATGCTTCTTGCAATGACGGTGTTTCTTGCATTTCTTGTGATGCTTCTTGCAAGGACAAGGTTTGACTTTCGCCATCATCACCACCCGGGAGCGGTTGACAGTGTGAACGCGGCCGGGACGCGCCGTTGCCGTCATGCAAAACAGAGCCATCACCAACATGAGGAACAAACTCTTGAAATTTCCAATACTTTTCATCGTCGTAATTTTTTATAACGGGTTCAACAATGCGTGAGCAGACTTCGAAACGTTTCATTGGTTGGGACGCACACCGTTGTTCGTGAGCGCCCGCTTGCTTGCTGCTTCTGTCTATATGACCCTGCCGAAAAGCAAAAGTAAAAAAGGAACTTCAATTTTTTCTTTCCCGCCAAGAAAAAACAGCCGGATGTCCCCGTCTTTCTGGTTACATCCGGCTGTTTTATATAGATAAATAAGTGGTCAAAAATATTCTATATTATCAAAGCAGGGGAAACTGATTTGATATTGCCTTGCCTGAAGGCGGCTGATTCCTGAGCGGCCAATTCTGCGCCCTTCTCGGGAACTGCGCCTCCCTTACGCCAAGAGTTGCTTGACGAGCGTCGAAATGGCGCGACCGTCAGCGCGGCCTGCCAACTGCTTGCTGGCAACGCCCATCACCTTGCCCATGTCCTTGGCACTCGTTGCACCCACCTGAGCAATAATGGCTTTCACCTCAGCTTCGAGTTCCTCCGGCGTGAGGGCCTTTGGGAGATACTCTTCAATCACCTTGGCCTGTGCCTCCTCTTCCTCAGCGAGGTCGGGGCGGTTTTGCTCGTGATAGAGAGCGGCCGTGTCGCGGCCCTGCTTAGCGAGCTTGGCGAGGATTTTGAGGGCGACAGCATCATCGAGCGTGTCGTTGGCTCCCGGAGCCGTCTTGGCTTCTATGAAAAATTTCTTGATGTTACGCAATGCTTCAAGGCGCACTTTGTCCTTGGCCTTCATGGCAGCAACAATATCCTTGCTGACTTGATCAAAAAGTGACATAATATATTGGGATTTAAAAGACATCTTCATCCGCATCGAAATCTTCGGCGGATGAAGACACCATCAATTAGTTCGAAAAATCTATGACAACACTCCCCTCCTCCACTCTTGCGGCACCATTGGCAGAAAAACCAGTCGGCTGCCCCACAGCGTTTTCGGCGTCATCGCGAGCGCCATCCCCGAGCGATTGCTGCTTGAGATGCAAGAAAGTTTCGAGCGTTCCGCTGGTACGCGTGTCGGTCGGCGAAGCACTCACCGCCTCAGCCAGACGCTCGTTGCCGAGGTCGGCCGTGTCGAAGAGAAACACCTGGCGTTTGTGGCGCACGCGTTTGCGCATAGGACCGCCGTCGTCATAATAGCGGGCACGTATGGCCGCGTGACGCTGCGTGTATTCATCATCAACCGTCTGCCCGTTGAGATTAAATCCAGAGGCGAGAATCGTGATTTTCACCTGTTCGCCCATATTCTCGTCCGTCACGAGACCCCATTTGGTCTCAATGTTGTCGGAGAACTTGGCCATAAATTCGTTCACTTCCCCCACTTCCTCCATGCGCAAGGCATATTTCGGGTCGGGGTTGATGGTGATGGCCAAAATGATCTTATGGGCGCGATAGACGTTATTGTTGTTGATGAGCGGAGAATAGAGCGCTTCTTCAATGGCCTTGGTGACGCGCTTCTCGCCCTTGCCAAAACCGGTCGACATGATGGCCACACCACCATTGCGCAATACGTTGCTGACATCGCAAAAGTCGAGACCAACTCGTCCGTGCATTTCGATGATTTCCACGATGCAGCGCACCGCCGTTGTCAGGGTGAGGTCGGCTTTCTTGAAAGCATCAATGATGGTGAGGTCGGTGTAGATGTCGCAAAGGCGTTGGTTGTTGATCACCAACATGGCATCCACCTCCTTGCCCAGTCGTTCAAGACCGTCGAGCGCCTTGTCGATTTGGCGTTCCCGTTCAAAGAGAAACGGGATGGTGACGATGCCCACCGTCAGCACACCATGAGCCCTTGCCTCGCGAGCAATGACTGGCGAGGCACCGGTGCCGGTGCCGCCGCCCATACCGGCGGTGATGAACACCATCTTCACCTTGTCGTCGAAGATGGCATCGATCTTGTCAAGGTTTTTCTCAGCCAAATCCTGGCCAACGACAGGCTGGCCGCCCGCTCCGAGACCGGGGCCGAGCTGAATTTTGTCGGGCACGATGGAGTCTTCGAGGGCTTTTTGGTCTGTGTTGCACACCAGGAAGCGAACCCCTTCAATTCCCTCACGGTACATCTGCCCCACAGCGTTACCCCCACCGCCACCAACACCGATGACCTTGATGATCTCGGCGGAATGATTAACGATGGGTTCTACCAACAGATTTGATGTATTGTTGAGTTCTGACATATTCTCTGAATGAATACTTGGGGATTAGGTGGTGCGATTTTCAGCGTCCGAAGGCCATGAGCTCCGAAGCATCCGTTGGGAGCGTCGGCAACCCTTTCTTTCTTCAGCCGAACGGGTGGAATCCTACTTTGGAAACAAGGGAGACTTATCAGGCAAATGAAATCACCTGCGCCGCCGAACCGTTGGTGTTGTCGCTTTCTGGTTCCACGGCCACGCTGTTGTAAGTCTTGCTCTTGATGCTATTGAGTTCTTCCTTGCTACGCTTAAACGTCGGTGTCATTTCAACCAACGAGATCACCTCTTCATTGTCGAGGTCGTCCAAGCCGAAGAGATAGATGCGCGAACGTTTACGCTGCCCGCTCTTTCGGTTGGGGTTGTCGTAATATTGTGTACGGCGCTCGTCGTTCTCCTCGGCCTTTTCGGCTTCGAGCTGGCGGCGCTTCTCGTCTTCCGCGTCGTGTTTTTCCTGCATGCCCGGCACACTGGAAATGCCGAATCCCGTGGCCAGAATGGTGATTTTCACCTTCTTACCGAGCGATGGGTCGGTTGAGAGACCCCACTTCGTCTCCACGTCGTCGTGGAATTTCTCCATGAAGTCGTGCACCTCGTTCATCTCCTCCATCATCAGCGAATCGCCTTCCTTTTCTGCGCAGAAAGAGATGGAGAGCAACACCTTGTGGGAGTTGAAAATATCGCTATTGTTGAGCAGCGGCGAATGCAGGGCATCGTTGATGGCCTTCGTCACACGGTTTTCGCCTTCGCCAAATCCCGTAGACATGATGGCCACACCGCCGTCTTTCAAGACGGTGCAGACGTCACGGAAGTCGAGGTTGATGATGCCGTGCATGGTGATGATTTCAGCAATGCTTCGCGCAGCCACGCTCAAAGTGTTGTCGGCCTTTTCGAAGGCGCTGAGCACATTGAGGTCGGGATAGATTTCGCGCAGGCGTTCGTTGTTGATGACGAGTAAGGCGTCAACGTGCTTTGAGATTTCGTCAACGCCGTCGAGGGCCTGATCGATTTTCTTGTTGCCTTCGAAGCGGAACGGGATGGTGACGATGCCCACCGTCAAAATGCCCATATTCTTGGCTTCGCGAGCAACGACTGGTGCGGCGCCCGTGCCCGTACCGCCGCCCATACCAGCGGTGATGAACACCATCTTGGTGCCATCGTTGAGCATCTGGCGGATGTCTTCAACGCTTTCTTCGGCGGCTTCGCGGGCCTTTGCCGGGATGTTTCCCGCGCCGAGTCCTTCTTTTCCGAGCTGGAGACGAACGGGAACGGGAGAGTCCATCAATGCTTTGCTATCGGTGTTGCAAAGTACGAAATTGACATCGTGAATACCCTCACGGTACATGTGGTTGACGGCATTTCCGCCACCGCCTCCAACGCCGATGACCTTAATGATTGAAGGAGATGTTGAAGGCATGCCCACATCGAGCAATTCGTTGTTATCTGACATAAAACTATGAATCGTTTAGGAGTTGTTTTTTTAACCGGACTGATTTCTCTGCGGCACCCATTTGCCGCTGGGAACCGGTTTGGTCATGGTTTGGCCAACACTTATTCTTTATCTTTGCGCGACGCCATGAAGCGGTCGTCATCGTCATTGACGAGGTTGCCCGCAGCATTGGTCACTTTCTTGAAGATGCTCGAGATGCGACCAAACATGCCGCTCTTCTGCTTAGGCTTCTTGGTCTCTCTTTCAGAAGTTTCCTCGGTTTCGACATCTGTTGTCTGGCCGTTCTGCTGCCCCTGAGCAACCGTCTGCGTCTGGGCTGCATTCTGATGGCCACCGATGGTGACATTCTGCACACCCTGCTGGCCTGTGCCTGCCAAGGTCTGCTGCATGCCCTGCTGTGAGAAATCGTTCTCCGTCTGGACATTTCCGCCCTGCGCCTGCTGTTCAAACGCATTGCCCTCCTGTCCGATCACACCGCCGCAGCAATTGATTTCGCCCTTATCGATGAGGGCGATGGCGGCATTGAATGAGCCGTCGGCATTGAAAGACGACGATGGTTTGCTTTCAAGACGCGTCTGCAAGCGGGTGTTCTTCACGAAGCGCACCTTTCTGAAATCGGTGAAGGCGGCAAAAGCCTTGTCGATGTTCTTCATATTGGCGGCACCACCAGTCACCACGATGCCGCTGACGAGCTTCGAGTCGTCGTATTTAGAGAGGGCTATCTGATGCTTGATGTTGAGGATGATTTCCTCCATGCGTGCTTCCACCAAGCCGTTGAATTCTTCATACTTCACGGTTCGACCGTCGCCCAGCGTGACAGGTTCGTGCTTGTCTTCCTCCTCGTTGCTGTAAGCCGTGGCATATTTGCGTTTGAGCTGTTCAGCCTCCGAATCCTCAATTTGCAGTGTGCAGAGGTCGCGGTTGACGTTGGCGCCACCGAGAGGGATAACGGCGAAATGGCGGAGAATGTTGTTCTTGAAGATGGCCACGGAAGTGGTTTCCGCCCCCATGTCCACGAAGGCGCATCCTGAGCGCTTCTCCGGCTCCGTCAAGATGGCGTCGGCCAGAGCGAGGACCGTGATGGGCATGCCCACCACGTTGAGGTGAGCACTGCGGAAGCAGTTGTAAACGCTTTCCGACACGCTCGTGTTGGAGATGATATTGAGGAAGTGTCCTTCAATCACGTCAGACGCGATGCCGATGGGGTCGGCCACCACCTGCGTGCCGAGCTGGTAATCCTGCGGTATCACCTCGAGGATTTCGCGGTCGTTTCCAGGCATACTGTTATTGGAATCCTTCACGTTGTTGACCATTTCGGCGGTGATGAGTTGCTTCTCGCCGAGATGTCGCGTCACGGTGTTGGCCACGGTGTGCATGCCCATGCCGCCGATGCCGACATAGCAGCTGGCAACGGAGCGTCCGAGGGCATTTTCCAATTTCTGCTTGATGCTGTCAACGCACGACGTCATCTTGTTGAAATTGTTGATACACCCCTTGCGGATGAACGATTCCGAAGGGTCTTGTGCGTATGCGAGGACTTTGATGGCACCGTCAGGCTGTTTCTGCCCAGCAATAGCCGTCACCTTGGACGAACCGAGTTCTATTGCTACGATGAAGTCGTCATTTGTCATATTCATAGAGTGTTATTAGGCGTTGGCCTTTGAGTTTTCCACGCGCAAGACGATTGCTTGGCGAAACGGCTCTCGGGCCTTTGAGGTTTCTTTCTTAAAATAACAAGTGGGTGGTCAAAACTCTTTTTATGATTTATGCCAAGAGCATTATTTTTTTACACCTACTTATAGCGTCTTTCTTCAGCGTGCCAGCATCACGATGCCGACACGGCTTTGCGTTGCGGTCGCTTTCCTGCGCTACGTCCGCCCGTTCTCCGAAGCGGAGCTTCAGACATCAGTTTTTCTTGCAAACAATCTGGTTATTGAATTCCAAACTGATTTCGCGGTAGGTGTTCCACCCAACAGTCGGCAGCACCTTGTCGTAAAACACGCGCAGGTTTTGCATCTGCGTCCTCAGGGTCAGCGAGTCGAGCTTTCCCATTTGGATCACTTGGCAGCCGATGCGCGGGATGAGCGCCACCCTGCCGTCGGGCGCCACGTTGATTTGCTCCACGAGGTCGTTGGCAAAGTCGTTCGTGTGGAGATAGCGAGCCAGGTGGACCAGGTTCTTGGCAGCATAGCGTTTGCTGATGCGTCCCGTTGCCACAGCCACGTCAGCCGTATAGTTTTCAGGCATCATGGCCACGCCCTTGTTGTCGATGTAATAGTCGTCGCCGTTGTCGGCTTTGATGCGCAGGATGGGCAGTCGCTGCGAGATGTTGATGTTGACGCGGCCTCCCGGTGTCTTATAGCACTTCACGATGCTCACGAACGAGTTTTTCTCCAGTGCTTTCTCCAGACTGTCGCCATTGACCTCCTCCATCAACTGGCCCACAGGATAAATCTTCTCCTTCTTCAAGATACGCACCACTTCATCGGCGTTGATGAATCCCGCGTAGCTGCTGTCAACGATGATCACGTTCACTTCCTTGCAGCGCGTGCTGTCTCTTTTCCCAGATATGTCGGCAAAGACATAGAAGAGATAGGCAACGACCCCCAACAATACGAGCAGTTTAAAGAATGTCTTCATAGCAATTCTGCGGGATTTTACGTGCCTTTGGCTGCAAGCGGAGGAAGGTCTTGAAAGACGCTTTCCTCCCCCGCGGCTCAGGCGGTCTGTACCGCCCGTGCTGGCATCAGCAATATTTTCGTTTCAAAATTTCTGTTATTTCATCACAATAATTGTCGAGGTCGCCAGCTCCGAGCACGATGAGCACATCGAAATCCTCGTTTTCAACGATTTGCGGCACGTCGGTCTTCTGGCAGATGCGGCGTTGCATATCGGGGCGCAGTTCGTCAAAGATAATCTGACTGGTCACGCCGGGGATGGGCTGTTCGCGGGCCGGATAGATTTCCGTCAAGATCACCTCGTCGAGCAACGAAAGACTGTTGGCAAAATCCTTGTAGAAATCGCGGGTGCGGGTGTAGAGGTGAGGCTGGAAAATGGCAGTGAGTTTGCGTCCGTCAAACACTTCGCGCAACGAGAGCACGCTCTGGCGGATTTCCGCAGGATGGTGGGCGTAGTCGCTCAAGAAGACGATGCGGTCGGTTTTGAGTTTGAAATCGAAGCGGCGCACAACGCCTTCAAAGCTCAGCATGCCGCGGCGAATTTCCTCTTCCGTGGCACCGGCAATCTGGGCGAGCGCCATAGCGGCGATGCCGTTTTCGATGTTGATGCTCACGGGCACGCCGAGTTCAACATCCTTGATATTGCCAAACGGCGAGACGAAGTCAAACACGATGCGTCCGCCACCAATGCGCAGGTTTTCAGCATGGAAATCGCCCTTGTCGCGGCTGTAGTCGTAGCGACGCACGCCGTCTTGCAGGGCCTCTTTCATCTTCAAGTCGCAATGAACGATTAACGCGCCGCCCGGTTGGATGAGACTGGTGTATTTTGTGAAGCTCTCCAGATAAGCCTCCTCAGTTCCATAGATGTCAAGATGGTCGGCATCCGTGGCAGTGATGACAGTGGCAAAGGGGCGCAGATGATGGAAGGAGCGGTCGAACTCGTCGGCTTCTATCACGACATACGGACTTTTCTCTGAGAGCAGGAAATTCGTACCGCTGTTTTTGCTGATGCCGCCCAAGAAAGCGTTGCATTCCACGTGGCTCTGGTGGAGCAGGTGTGCCAGCATGGTTGAAGTGGTGGTCTTTCCGTGGGTTCCGGCCACGCAGAGTCCTTTGGAGTGGCGCGTCAAAAGGCCGAGCACCTGGGCACGTTTCTGCACCTCGAAACCGTTGTTGCGGAAATAGGCCAATTCTTTGTGGTCTGCTGGGATGGCAGGCGTAAATACAACTAATGTGGTGGCTTTGTCGCGGCAGCACTCAGGAATGAGTTCCACGTTGTCTTCGTAATGAATGTCGGCACCTTCTTTGCGGAGCGTCTCTGTGAGTTCGCAAGATGTGCGGTCGTAACCCGCAACGCACTTTCCCTCAGCAAGGAAATAACGTTCAAGGGCACTCATGCCGATGCCTCCTGCACCGACAAAATATACTGATTTAATATCGTCGAGCGTCATGACTTTTATGTTTTTTTACGCAAGTATATACTTACAGGCAAAAGTAACAATAATTTTTGGGAGTTTGGCGGAATATCTCGGCTTTTTTTAATGTTTGTTTCTGCACGGCATATTTTCGTGGCACAAGACAGGAGGCAAACCGCAGAATGCCCCGACACAGACGGAGACAAACGTATTTTGAAACGCCAGGGCCTCATCGAGACGCAACGCCATGTTTTTTCCAAGAACTCGCTCTATGCCTGCCAGCGAACGCGGGAGCAGACGCAAGCGAACGCGGGAGCAGACGCAAGCGAATCTGGGGGCAGAGACGAACGCGTCTGGGAGCAGATACGTCCGCGTCTGCCCCCAGATTCGCTGACGGGCATAGGGAGCCGGGGAAAAGACATGGGAGCACAGGAAGCGGACTGCAACGCGGAAAGAATGGCCTCGGCCCTCGAAAGTAGGGCGTTAAAAATCCAGAGAAAATCAAGCTTAGCGGTAGCGCCCTCGCAGCGGGAATTTACGCTGCGCCAGCACAATCATCTGTTGCGGCGCCAGCATTGTAGCTCACTTTGCGAGCAAAGTGAGCTACAGTGCTTCGCCCCAGGGCTTCGTCGCACCTTATTATTTAGCAAAAAAGCAGATTTTTTTTTGAGATTATGAACGCCCTACCCTTCAGAGGCGCTGTCGCCTCTCTACCAACCTTGGGGGCTTCTGGATTTTAAACGCCCTACCTCGAAAATCAAATTTCGGTCCTCGGAAGTCAGGCCTCAGCCCTCAGAAAAGCCTTACGTTGCATAAACAAAAAAATCCCCACAATCCGATGTCGGACTATGGGGACTTTTGATGCTATGGTGTACATTTCATTCATTTCTCATGAGTGGAATGCCTGGCCATGCGGCTCTTCAGCGGCATGGCTGTGACAATGGTGAGCATTACTGGCGGCGCGGACCGCGGCCTTCACCACCTTCGCGGTGCGGACGACGGGCAGGACGGGCAGGACGCTCAGCACCATCCACTCCAGCTTGTTCTCGGACACGCGGAAGGACTCGATGACCTCCAGCCGCTTGATGATACGGGTCTTTTTCTGCCCGGTCGCACGGGAAAGCTCCTCCTTGAGGCTGGCAGCAAGTTCCTCGACGTTGATGCCCGCCAGCAGCTCGCGCACCGCCTCGGCGCCCATGCCGACGCGGAACTCCTCGCCGTACATCTCGCGGTATTCGGTATACTGCTTTTCGGTCAGCACCAGACCGGTCTGCAACGGCGTGTTGCCGGGGTCAAGCACGACGTTCTCGGCAAAGTACAGCACCTGTTCCAGCTGCTTGGGGGAGATGTCCAGCACCAGTGCCATCCGGGAAGGGATCGCCTTGAAGTACCAGATATGCGACACCGGGCTTGCCAGTTCGATGTGCCCCATGCGCTCGCGGCGCACCTTCTTGGTGGTCACATCCACGCCGCACTTCTCGCACTTGATGATCTCTTTGCTGTGGGAATTCTTATATTTGCCGCACATGCAGGCGCCGTCCTTGGTAGGGCCAAAGATGCGCTCGCAGAACAGACCGCCGATCTCCGGCTTCAGCGTGCGGTAGTTGATGGTCTCGGGCTTCGTCACCTCGCCGTATGACCACTCCCGGATCATCTCCGGGGAAGCCAGACCGATCTTAATGGAAGAAATTTCGTTACGCTCCACAGTTTCTTCTCCATTCATTCAATTATTGAGCATCCCGCGCCGGGGACTTCCCCGGCGGCGGGTATGCGGAAGCGGGCAGAATCACTCGTCGTAGCCGTCGGACAGATCGTCCCCGTCCTGCTCGGCTGCGCCGTAATCCGTCTCGTCGCTGTACTCCTCCTCCGGGTTCATCTCGTTCTTTTCCACAAGGTAGGAGTCGGACAGGTCACCCGTCTCCACGAACTGACCGGTCGCGCGCTCGATATCCTCCTCGTCCGGGTCGCGCTCGGTGCGCGGCGCACGGCGGCGATAGGCAGGCTGGTCGTCCTCGTTGCACAGTGCAGACAGGTTGACCTCCTCGCCGTTCTGGTTCAGCACGCGGATATCCAGTGCCAGCGCCTGCAGCTCCTTGACCATGACCTTGAAGGATTCCGGCACGCCGGGTGTCGGGATGTTCTGCCCCTTGATGATTGCCTCATACGCCTTGCGCCGTCCGTTGATATCATCCGACTTGACGGTCAGGATCTCCTGCAGCGTATACGCGGCGCCGTATGCCTCCAGCGCCCAGACCTCCATCTCTCCGAAACGCTGTCCGCCGAACTGAGCCTTACCGCCCAGAGGCTGCTGCGTGACCAGAGAGTACGGACCGTTGGAGCGTGCGTGGATCTTGTCATCCACCAGATGGTGCAGCTTGAGGTAGTACATGATACCCACGGTGACGGGGTTATCAAACGGCTCACCGGTGCGACCGTCATACAGAATCGTCTTGCCGTCGAACAGGCGCAGGGTATCCGCCTGACGCAGAGACTCGATATATGCCGGATCCGCGCGCTGCTCGGGCGTCAGCCGGCGGTAGCAGTGGCGGGCATCGCCCTCATGCCGCGGTGCCACATCAATGTCGTGCGGCTCGTCCGGGCGGACGAGCTCGAACAGCTCCTTGCCCTCCGGATTCTCACCGGCGAACAGCGGGCGGCTGTAATCCGCCATGTGCAGACACTCGGAAATGTCCTTCTCGTTGGCACCGTCGAACACGGGAGTCATGATCTTCCAGCCCAGCCGCTTGGCGGCAATGCCGAGATGCACCTCCAGCACCTGCCCAATGTTCATACGGGAAGGCACGCCCAGCGGGTTCAGCACGATATCCAGCGGGGTACCGTCAGGCAGGAAGGGCATATC
>ENA-OROK01001838-OROK01001838.1-human-gut-metagenome-genome-assembly--contig:-NODE-1838-length-19580-cov-5.016389_pt1 | contig 19580 bp, 17 predicted proteins | sample MGYA00242127_ERZ509046 | MGnify/ENA primary metagenome ERZ509046 (study PRJEB26280, sample SAMEA2338728) | human gut metagenome | biome: human gut; feature: human-associated habitat; material: faeces... | reverse complement strand
TTATCTAAATCCTCTGACTTCTTATCTAAATCCTCTGACTTCTTATCTAAATCCTCTGACTTCTTATCTAAATCCTCTGACTTCTTATTCAAATCTTCCTCTTTTTCATTAAGCTCTTTAACCCATGTGTTTTTAACCATTTCATCATTACTAAGTTTAGTATATAAGGCTATGTTTTTTGAATCATGTGACAATTCATAAACACGGTCAACAAAAATTTTAGCTTTTTCTTTTCCCATAAGTTTTTCAGCCCTTTCTTTGAAAGTTGATAAATCCTCAGTATTCATTAACTGACACCAAAGAAATACTTTTTCTTCTCTCTCATCAAGACAAGTATACCACATTTTATTAGCAAATTTCATCGAAATATTGTATACAAGATCATCATCATCTACAATTCCATCTTGATCTACTAACTGACTTATGGAAACTAGTCTCTTTTTTTTACTATCAAAATTATTAAAGTTGATTTGAACCAATTTGGCTATATTACTATAATCCGTATCTCCTAATCTTAGATTATCACTTTCAATTCGACCTCTATATACTTTATTTCTTCGTAACATCGAAATATCCGTATTCATCTCAATATTATAATATTCACCATTATACTTTAATAAAATATCTACTTTATTAAGCATTTCTTTCTTTTGATAAATCTTTAAATCTCGGTTTAAATATTCGATATTTCCTACTAAATCCTTAAGATCAAGATTAGTAACATCTGACAGTAATTTATTAGTAGCAAAGCTCAAATTTTTATCCCCAAATACTTGGCAAAACATGAAATCGTAACACAAGCCAATTATCTTATCTTCAGGAATAGTTTTCCACCTTACTCCCTTTCTTATTTTTTCTATACTTTTTTGCATATAATCATCAACTACCTTTCACTTGTTATGCAATTTGTAAGAACAAGAAAAATTACCCTTACATATAGATATATTGGCGGTCGATAGCGATTTTTTTTCAAAAATTCCAAACTTTTTTATAATTCCAGCAATTTTTACACTTACTTTACACAATTAGTCTTAAAAAAAGAGCCATCTCTGACTCTTAGATTACCGCTGCAAGCTGTGGATACATTTGTTTCTTTCTTGATACCATACCATCAAGATATGTACCTTCTACTAAATTACTATCTTTATAAGCTTCTTTAATTAAATCATCATTACCAGTACTATAAATGACATAAGAACCATTCTTCACAGGATCAGTAACAAATAAAACTGCTACTTTATAATTATTTCTAACGCACATATCATCTAAATGTTCAATGTACTTAGACATATCTTTAGCTATTTCTTCAAAATCCATAGTCATAACTTGTCCTATCCCTAAAGAAACATCTCCTAGTTTAAAAGTCTTAAAGTCCTGTTCAACTATCTCCGGAATAGTCATTCCTTTAATAGATGAGCCGGCTTTTAACATAGCCATACCGTATTCTTGAATATCTAAATTAGCAATAGCAGCTAATTTACGAGCTACTTCTACATCCATCTCCGTAGTCGTTGGACTCTTTAATAATAAAGTATCTGATAAAATAGCGCTTAACATTAAACCAGCAATATTCTCAGGAATTTCAATATTATTTTCTTTATAGATTTGATAAATTAAAGTACAAGTACAACCAACAGGCATTGATCTAAATTGAATAGGCATTTGTGTACCTAGGTTACCTAAATTATGATGATCAATTATTTCCATAATATTAGCTTCTTCTAACCCATCAACACTTTGAGCTGGTTGATTATGATCTACTAGAATAACATTATATTTCTCATAGTTATTTTGATCTATTAATCTTAACATCCCAATACAAGTATTATCTTGATCAACTATTGGATAGTTAGTATGACCATACTTATTGGAAATACTAACAAAATTATCGCGATAATCAGAAGCATTAAACTTAATTGGATTTGGATTAATATTAACAGTCTCAATATAATTACATAACTTCATTCTATTAGCAGTTGCATAAGTAGAATCTGGAGTACTAATTATATTTACTTTATTCTTCTTAGCTTTTTCTAATAACTCTTCAGGGAATACTCTATCTCCTACAATAATAATTAATTTAACACCCTTATCAATTGCATAATCAATGATATATTGTCTATCAGCTACTATTAAAATATTACTATTATCAAGTTCTACTCTCTCAGTAAAAGTCTTACTCTTATAAGCCGCTGCTATTATATTACCCTTTATCTCATCATCAAATCTTAATATTTCTTTACCATCTAATACTTCTAAGATATTATCATAAGATGTATTTAATTCATATAAATCACCTTCAATAATATTCTTAGCCATCTCTTTAACATTTATATATCCCTTTAATTTATGATTCTCATCTACTAAAGGTAATCCCGTTACTCCTAATCTTTGTAACTCTTTAAATGTCTTTTCTATTGATGTATGTTCATTAATATATGCTTCTTTAAGATAAGCCATATCTTTAATCTCTACTTTTACATCATTAAGATATCTAGGTTCATCAATTTTAAAATAATCTAAGACAAACTTAGTCTCTTTATTAATATTTCCTAATACTCTAGGTTCAGTCTCCCAACCTAACTTATTCTTTAGATAAGAATAACTAATTGAAGCACATACTGAATCTGTATCTGGCTTTTTATGTCCTATGACATATGTCTTCTTCATATAAATACACTTCCTCTTTGCTAGTGGTATTATAGCATAATTCCTCTTATTTAGTATATATCTTTCTGTAGAATTTAAAAAGAATAATAAACTCTACCTCTCTAGTATTTATTATTCTTTAATTTCACGGATGGAATGGACTACTCATCGTTCCATCACCGTTATTTAGAACTTCTGGTGAAAGATTTAATACAGGACGAACACCATTAGTATGCTCGATATGATCACTTCCGTATGCGTTACAGCCCGTATCCTCTATATGCGCCAAAGTACGGTCGTTGAAATATTCAGGGGAAAAAATCCAATAATTTCGACCTGTATATAAATAATAATGGTAATTCTTTAAAGACAAATCAAGTAAAGACCAACCACAACCTAAAACCACTTCATCAGCAGTTATTAAACCAATCCCATATGTTAAAGCTCCATTTCCTTTAGATGTATCATTTACAGTAAATGCATCATTCTTTTGCAGACATGTTAACATCATTTTATTATTATTTGATCTACTAGCAAAGATATACCAACGATAATCTGTAATACTCTTTCCAGCACCAGTTCCACGATTATTTTAAGCAAAGCTTCGATCATTACAGAAGATATTATCGACAATATATTGTTCATTAGTTGTACCCTTAATATTATTTTCATACCATGTGTCGATATAAGTTTTTATTGTCGAATTATTGGTATTAGCATGAGTCTCCGCATATGTTGAAACTCCAACTTTGCCATACATATACTCTACATAAGCTTATCATCATCCTTCAAATTAAAAGCACTCATTCCTATTCGTCTATCAGCATCTGAATTGCCATTAGCATGAGCTTAAGTCCCATCATAGATAACTCTCACCGAGCCATCGCCATTCATTCTAATAATGTGCCAGTAAAAACCACCAAACAAAATGTAATTATTGGTTACATTATCTCGAAAGTAATGAATCACCATAAGCATCTTTCACTTTACATAGATATCCATAGGTAGTTTCAGTATCTGTTATAGTAACCGAATCATCTCCATTTGCTATTTGACAACGCTCATAGACATCTAATTGAACCACAACATTTTCAAATTTTATCGTTTCAACATCACAAAATAAATGTTACATTTGCTTCTTTTAGTACCATTATTAATAGTTGATCCCCAGTCATCGTTACTCCATTTTCCAACTGCTCCATTATCACAAAAAATTTTATCAGTTTATAACCAGTGGCTTGGGCCGGAGCCTCTACTGTATACTGACCCTTAACATAGTTGTTAATAACTACGTCACCATAGACAAAATCACCAGATGTCGTTTTTACATTTCTCCATCAGCGTAGTAATAAACTTTGAATAAGCAAATTATATTCCTAAGATGCCTACCAAAAGGCACGGAATACCTATATAAAAGTATCTTTCATATTTTCTATAAAATCTTTTAAATTCTAGTTATTTTAAATACTTATCTTTATTAAACTTTTTCATAATTCCAGAAACCATCCTATCTATATGTAATATTCACATATAAAATAACCTTTTATAAGAATAATATACTTTGCACATATTTACACTTTTCATAGAGTTGAAAACTCTGTAAAAATATATAAATAAATTTAGTATATCAATATAAATAGAATATATACATAAAAAAATTACCTAATATTAGGTAACTTCTTTAATTACTTTTCATCTCAAATAAGATATCTCTTAACTCCATAGCACGTTCAAAGTCTAAATTCTTAGCAGCCTCATTCATCTGTGTCTCAATTGATTGCATTAATAATGCTTTCTCTTTCTTATTCATCTTTGTCTTCTTAGAACTATTATCGTCTTTAATCTCATTAGAAACAACTTCTCTTATTTCTTTAATAATAGTCTTAGGAACTATTCCATGTTCTTTATTATATTTTTCTTGAATACTACGACGTCTATTAGTCTCTTTAATAGTCTCATCCATTGCATCACTTACCGTATCTGCATACATAATAACATGTCCATTAGCATTTCTAGCTGCTCTACCAACAGTCTGAATTAAACTTCTTGTACTTCTTAAGAACCCTTGCTTATCAGCATCCATAATACATATTAAAGATACCTCAGGTATATCTATACCCTCTCTTAATAAGTTAATACCTACTACACAATCATACTTACCACATCTTAAATCATGAATAATCTTAAGTCTATCTAGAGTCTTAACCTCACTATGTAAATATTCTACTTTAATACCCACTTCTTTTAAATAGTTAGTTAATTCTTCTGCCATTCTAATAGTCAAAGTAGTTATTAATACTCTTTCATTTCTCTTCTTTCGAATATTAATTTCACTGATAATATCATCTATTTGACCTTCAGTCTTTCTAATCTCAATCTCTGGATCTAATAATCCCGTAGGTCTTATTATCTGTTCTACATACTGATTATGCGTATGTTCTAATTCTAAGTCTCCTGGTGTTGCTGATACATAAATAACTTGATTAATCTTTCTTTCAAACTCATCATACTTAAGAGGTCTATTATCTAAAGCACTAGGTAATCTAAATCCATAATCTACAAGTGTTTGTTTACGCATCCTATCCCCATTATACATTCCTCTTACTTGGGGTAATGTTACATGAGATTCATCTACTACTAATAAGAAGTCTTTAGGAAAGAAATCCATCAAAGTCGAAGGAGTCTCTCCTTCTCCTCTTAAAGCCAAATGTCTAGAATAATTCTCTACTCCATTACAAAAGCCTGTTTCTTTTAACATCTCTATATCATAGTTAACTCTTTCTCTTAATCTTTGTTCTTCTATTAATTTATTATTATCTTTAAGATACTTTAATCTTTCATCTAACTCTTCTTGTATTCTTCTTATCGCTTCATTTAACTTATCTTTACTCGTAACAAAATGCGTCGCTGGAAATATAGATATATTCTTAACTTGTTTTTCTATTCCCCCCGTCAAAGGATCAAATATTGCTATTCTATCTACTTCATCTCCAAATAACTCTATTCTTACCCCATGAGCCTTTTCACTAGCCATAATAATATCAATAGTATCCCCATGGACTCTAAAAGTTCCTCTATGAAAGTCTAAATCATTTCTCTCATAAGTCATATCTACTAATCTATCTAAGATATATCCTCTACTAATCTTTTGTCCTACACTAAGTATTAACATCGAATTAACATAGTCTTCTTTATCCCCAATCCCATAGATACAAGACACACTAGCTACAACTATAACATCTCGATTATTAATTAGACTACTAGTGGCCCCATGTCTTAATTCATCAATCTCATCGTTAATAGAGCTATCCTTTTCAATATAGGTATCACTCGAAGGAACATAAGCTTCTGGCTGATAATAATCATAATATGATACAAAGTATTCAACATGATTATGTGGAAAGAATTCTTTTAACTCCGAATACAATTGTCCGGCTAAAGTCTTATTATGAGCAAGTACTAACGTTGGTTTATTAGTCTTAGCGATAACATTGGCAATTGTAAACGTCTTACCGGTTCCCGTAGCTCCTAGTAATACTTGTTCTTTCTTGCCAGCATTTATTCCTTCGACTAATTCTTTAATAGCTTCTGGTTGATCGCCACTAGGTTGATATTTTGATACTAATTCAAACATAGCATTCCCTCTTTTCAAATTTCTTTTATCATACTTATTTTATCATCATTTGTAAACATTTTTCTTCTTTAGTTTTCCATTTTCTTCTAAAAACATACTTTAACTTTTTCTTTGTCATTTTACCAAAAATACTACAATAAAAGATTCATTGTAGTATTTTAAATTTCATATTAGTTTCTTTTAATTTTCTAAAAAAGCAAGTTAACGACCACTTTTAGCTATATAAGTATCAAAATTGGTCGTTAACTATCTATTTTCACTCTTTCTTAAAACTATCCTTCATCTCTAGTTGTTTCTTTTCTTCGAGATTTTCAAACATCTCTCGAACCGTCTTACTATTACTAGTTAATTTCTTTATACTTAAACCTTCAGCCTTATCATTAGCAATTCTTAAATTCTTATCACTAGATAATAAATTCTCTTTAGTCTTTTGTAAATGTTCAATAGTCTTATCAATTTCTTCAATAGCTTTCTTAAACTTATCACTAGCTAAACGATAATTTCTTCCAAAAGATTCTTTAAAACTATTCATATTCTCTTCAAAATGAGATATATCAATATTCTCTTTCTGTAAGAGTTCTATCTCTTTTTTATACTCTAAAGTATTAAGTCCCATCCCTCTAATAAGAGTAATAATAGGAATAAAGAATTGAGGTCTAATAACATACATCTTTGGATACCTATAAGATACATCAACTATCCCCTCATTATAATAATCATTATCAATCTCTAGCATTGACACTAAAACAGCATATTCACACTTTTTCTCTTTTCGATCCTTATCTAATTCTTTAAAGAAATCCTCATTCTTATGTTTACTAGCCGTCTTATCAGCTTCATTCTTCATCTCAAACATAATTGAAGTAATCTCTGTTCCTTCATCATCATAATCTCTAAAGATAAAATCTCCCTTAGACCCATTCTTACAATCATTATCTTTCTCAAAATAACTCTTAGGAAACAATGGTCTTAGTTTATTAAATTCATTATTACAATGCACTTCCAAAGACTCGCCAATCATCTTAGTTGACTGTTTAGCCTTAAAATCCTTATAATAAGCAATCTGCTCATCTTTAAGTTTTAACTTCTCTTCATAAGCCTCTTTTAAATTATTCTCTTTTAAAAGATAACTATTCTTCGTATTCTCTATAGTATTTTGTAAACTACCTATCTCTTTATCCTTCTTATTTAAATTATCTTGTAATTCTAGTTTATACTTACTCTCTTGCATCATAATATCACTTTGTAATTGAGAAATAATCTTCTCTTTTTGATACACTTCATCTTGATACTCTTTACTAACCTTACTCTTAACTAACTCAGTCTGATTATCTAACTTAGTCTTAAGCTCTACTAATTCTTTATCTTTCTTACTTAAGATTTCCTTAGTCTCTAAATCTTTATTTAATACTTGTTGTTTTAACTCTAAAACACTCTTATTATACTCTTCTTTGAGTTTATACTCCTTATCTTGATAATACTGTTCTAAAGAAGTCTTCTGTAACTCTAAAGCCTGCTCTTCTCTTAGATGTTCCTCTTCTAAGCGCTTCTTTAAATCTTCATTAAACTCCTTATCTCTCACTTGTTTAACAATCTTCGCATAAATACTCTCATCTATTTTTATTACTGTTCCACAATTAGGACACTTAATCTCATTCATTTTATTCCTCCTTTAAGTATTCATAAACTTTCATTAACATATAATTACTACTCTGATAATCATATATCCCATGAAAAGCCCCTTCTAAAGTATTTATTACTTCTAATTCTACATCTTTATTTATTCTTTTAATATTCTCTATCTCACTAGATAATACTTCCCAAGGATACATCTTATCTTGTAAAGATAAGATAAATAAAGATGGTATCATCTTAGAAGCATACTCTATATCTAGATTATAATTATTCTCCGCTTCATAAATTGTCTTTAGACCTTCATAAATACCCTTAATCTTCGTAAACTGTTTATTAGTCTTTAAAATATAATCATACTTTTGATAACTAAAAGAATACTTACTATCTAGATTATAAATAATCTTAGGACTATTAGGACATATAAATACTGCTTTTCCCACCATTTCTTTAGGAATCTCTAAATATTTAGTTAAATAATACTCAATGATTAATCCTCCTACTCCCGTTCCAACAAAAGACACCTTCTTAAAAGGATACTTATTTCTTAAATATTTAATAATATCTCTTAAGTCTTTAGCATATCTTTCATATAACATATCTCTCTTATCAACCGTATTATCTAACTTACTATCCCCATAATTTCTTAAATCATATCTAAATACCCCAAACTCATCTTTAAGAGTTAAAGTATTACTTAGGATCTCATAATTTCCATATTCCTTTTCTTGAAACTCTATCTTTCCTTGAATTTTCTTAAAATTAGAATCCTCTACTATTGGAAAAGCCCCATTCTCATCTTTATTATTACCACCATCATGAACCATAATAACTAAGTAAGTTGCTTTAGTATTTCCTTCATAAAGACCACTAATATAACACTCATTTTCACTATATCTTTGTACTTGAATTAGTTCTTCCATAACAACCTCTTCTCTATTATACTTAAAAGAGCTTTGTATTTCCACAAAACTCTTAATTATCTAAAATATTTTCCAACTGTCTACTAGTAAACATTACGTATATTTTATCCTTCAATTCTTTATCTTCTATATTCTTTAAGTTCAACTTATCATTAAGAATAACAACTTCTAAAATATAATATTTTCCTGTAACATTCTCCGTTAATTTGTCATATTGTAGTCCATAAACATATCTTTTTCCCATATATTCTAGGGTATCTGCTATATATAAAGAAGTTCCATCTTTTAAATTTATTATACGTTCATTCATGGTACCAATGTCAACCCTAAAGATTTTGCTGCTACTTCTCCAGTAACCCAAGCTCTTCCTTCACCACTATTTTTCGCTAAATTAACAACTACATCTTCAGGCTTGATGCCTAAAGTTTTAATGGTCTCTGTTAAGTTATTAGCATTAACTGCTAATTTTTTCATAACCCCATTTTGATAATAGTAAGCTTCTTTAATAATTGAATTGCCATCATACATAATGTTTTGATTTAATTTCACCGGATTTATCCCTAATTTAGCATCATAAGAAGTCTTATACCCAACAGTGATTTTATTTTCAGTCCCGATAGTCTGTCCTAATTTAACATCTGGTGCCGGTTTAGGATCAGCATAATTAACTTTATTAACCGTATTACTATCAATTGCACCATTAGAAGAACTACCAGGATTTTTACCAGGATTAGGCTTATTATTGGCCTTGACAGCCATATTATTTAAAGCTCGCGAAAATGCCATTAAATCCATTCCGATTAACCCTGCCGTTAGAGAAAGACCAATTCTTTTAACTACTTCTTTATTACTAAATATTTTACTAACCTTATCATTTTTTGAACTAGCTAATTTAGCAAAAATATTAAAGTCGGCTAGATCTTTTAATTTCTTTAAATGAGATTTTCTTAAGAAACTATTTACTTTCTTCACAAGTTTGTTACTAGATTTATTAATACTCTCAATTTCTACAGTTTCTCCTTTAAGCTCTGACTCTTCAAGCGTATTAGCATAGGCAAATGCTTGAGTAGCAATTGGTGCCACAACGGCATTAACTAAAACAATCCCAGCTGGTCCTAAAATCAACGCTAAATTAGCTCCAACCCCACTCGAAAGGATACTTAAAGCCCCATTTACTAGCACTTGCTTTTTACTAATATCTACAGAACCAACTTTATTTTTAACAAAATTTACTAAATCTTTTGATTTTTTAATAGCTTTATCTTTAATATTATTTAGATTTAAAATATCACTTACTTTAGCTAATGCACTTTGTTTTTCTTTTCGCTCTTCTTTAGTATTCTCTAATTCATTTAATCTAGCTACTACTAAAGAAATCTTAGTCTCCAATTCATTTGTTGTTAAGTCTCCATTAATTCCATACTTATCTAAAAGGTTTAATTCTTCCTCGCTTAAATCTTGCTTATGAAGTAACTTATCAAGAGTATCTGCTAACTCTTTTCTTTCCACTAACTCTTTATCAAGATTATCCAAAGCTTCTTGAGCTTCTTTAACCTTCTTAGTATCAGATTCCATCTCTTCTTTAGTAACTTTATTAGTAAATGCTGTCTCTTTATCTCCATTAACTAATTTAAAAGTTATCTTTTTCCCAAAATCTTCTCTATTAAAATACTTATTATTATTCTCTTTTACTACTTCTTCGGATAAACCCTCATTTTTCTTTAGATTACTATACCTATTGTTATTAAAAATAATATTACGACAGAAATTATCTAAATTATTAATAGTCTCCAAATTACCCGTTAACTGATTATCTAAGCCCTTAACCGCATCATAAATATCCGTTCCTTTGTAACTAGTTAATTCTTTTTCATCTAATTCTTTAGTAGGATCCTTCTTCTTACTTAAAACTTTCTCATAATGCTTAGCATAATTAACATTCTTTCTACTATCCACTAACCCTTGAGCCGCAAAAATTATAGTAACCGTATTAATTTCCCCATAAACATTACTTCTCTTAATACCATCCCATAAATCATCAACATCAATAACACTAGCCAAATAATCAATGATAGCCTTCCCATAATCATCAAGCTCTACTTTATTACTATAATCAATGATAATATCCATAATATCACCTAAAGTAGTCTTATCTTTAATCTCTGGTTTCTTCTTATCTTTAAGAACCTTTTTATAAATCTTAAGAGAGTCATCTAAATCAATTAAATTAGCATAATCCCACTTTTCTAAAAAAGCCCCATCAGTCATCTTATTTAAGTTATTTCTAAACTCTATAACTTCTTCATTATCACACGGAGTATCAATTCCCGCAATATAACTATCATTTATAAGCTCTTTCTTATCATCAAGAATAGCCTTAATAGAGAACGCTAAAACTCTCTTATAGTTAACATAAGCCTTATATTCCATACTTTCTCTATCATTTAGAGGACAAACCTTCGCATAAGGATCCTTATTCTTAGTTAACTCCCCCGTAATATCCGTATCATAAAAATATTCTAATTCATTAAACAACAAATCATTAAACCAAGTTAGAACTAAACCTCTATAATCATTTTCTTCAGTAATCTCAATTGGTGTTAAAGAAATATTATTCATAATTAAATCATAATCAAAATAAAGACTATATTTCTTTAGAATATCTAAATCTAACTCTTTTAAATAATTAAAATCTTTCTCATTAATCTCAACTAAATTACTCATCTAAATCATCCCCCACAAAAGTAAGTACCCTATTTAACTCTTTACTAAATTCCGGTAAAAGTCGCTTAATTATATGTCTATTTTCTTCTTCTATCAAAGTATTATTATTACTTTTAAATACCTTATACTCTTCTTTCTTTAGATTATCTACTCCTAAATAGTAAGGTATTTCTCGATATTCAACCACTCCTAATAAAAGGTAAGAAGTATTATTAAACTCAAAATTATCCCCAATAGTCATAAAACCCTTCTCTCTTGCCAGTTATACTATCACAAAATCATTATTCTCGCAATCACTTTTTCTTTAAGACTCTTTCTTCTTCCTCATCCTTCTTTAAAATATCTATTTTCAAAGAATTTACTACTCTTTCTAAATCATACTCATCCATCTTATTAATTAAATTAAACATCTCTGGTAATACTTCCTCCTTAGGTCTTCTTACCAATTCTTCAGTTATTATAAGTCCTAGTAAATAGGCTATTCCATGAACTGAATTAACCCCAGTATCTAATATCTTTGAAATATTTCCTTTCCAAAGAACTTTACTTGTTCTTTCTAAAGAAACATCATTATTATTAAATAACCTTCTATTTCTTACAAATTTCACCTTTCCTGAAGCCTTATCTTCAAAACATTCTTCTCTAATGTAGCCAACTTTTCTAAAAGTTACTAAATCTTGGTATAAAGATCTATTTATTAAGTATTTTTTTAAACAATAATTATTTCTTTCTCTTAAAATTTCTTCTCTTAGATCATCTCCATATCCAAGACTTTCCAAGTAAGAAGCCGCTAAACTTTCCATATACATAGAAGGTAACTCACTTAAGAAAAAAGAATCCCTATTCCCACTTACACTAATAAAATGAGTAAATTCATGAATAAAAACAATAAAATCTTTAGTAGTTCCCGTTCTTTTTAACTCTATCTTCCAAAGACCATCTTTATCTAAATAACAATTACCATTACCTTCTCTAAATGACTTTTTGTCTTGAATTAAATTATTTTTCTTTAAATAAAGATAATTATTCATCCATTCTTTAGGAGCTCCTAAATAAGAAAAGAAACCTTCTACTAAATTATCTGACTCTTCTAAAGATAACTTTCTTTCAGGGAAACCCTCATCAAATACATAACTATTTTTCTTTAAACTCATTAACTCTAAAAGACTATCTAAATAACTTAAAGCATTCTTATCATAAGATTCTAACTTTAAAGTTAGATTACTAAGTAGATAATTATATATCTTTAGATAACTTTCATCTTTCAGCCAATTTTTAATCTCTAATTTTCTTACTTCATCATAGTTAATTAAAAACTCTACTATTCTTTTAGCATCACTCTGATAATAAGAAAAGGCACTAAGAATATAAGCATCATTAATTCTTTCATTATCTTTAGAAGTCTCTATTAAAAGATAGTTACCCGCTAAAAACTCTTGACTATCTATTCCCTTCATAAACTTCTCATCTTTAAGAATAGTCTTAATTACTTTCGTTAAATAATCCTCTAAATTAACCATATCAACTAAGTAATCACTAGTCATCTGAACATATTTATTAATTAAACCACCACATAAATCAAACACTTTAACCCGATTATTTATTTCTTCCGAACTTAATCCTCTTGTAAAAACTTCAATCTCATCCATAAATCTTACCCTTTCTTTAAGACTCTTTCTTCTTCTTTATCCTTCTTCAAAATATCTATTTTCAAGGAATTTACTACTCTTTCTAAATCATACCTATCTATCTCATTAATTCTCCGGTAATACTTCCTCTTTAGACCTATTTATCAATTATAATAATCTTTAGAAAATACTTTTCCACCCAAAACTATCACTCCAACCAGTAGCTAGATGTTAACACCATTATAATCATTTGTCCAGCCCTAAAATAACCTTTTTAAAAATTTTTTTATTAAATATTTAATAAATACCCATAGTAAACTAAAGATTCTTTTAGGCAAAGAAAAAGACTTAATTTTAAGATTTCTTAAGTCTTTTTCTCTCATCTTTATTAATATATATAGCCTCATAAGAATTGCATACCGTAATAAATGCCTTAGGATCAATCATCATAATAGCCCTCTTAATCTCTAAATAAAAACTATATCTAATAGCAACCACTAAAACCTGTCTTTTATCTTTACTAAAGCCTCCCTTACTATTTAAAATAGTTATCCCATAATTATAAGTCTCTTTTAAAAACTCGGTAATCTCTTTACTCTTAAGAGAATTAATATATAAGATTTTATCTTCTTTAAGTCCCAACATAAATTGATTAGAATAAATACTTTGAAACAGTAAGAAAATTAAAGCATAAATTAGATGTTCTATTCCAAAAACTATCCCCGATAAAATAACTACTACCCCATCCACAATAATAATTGCCTTATCCATAGGTAATCTTAAATACTTTACTAATATAGCCTCTATAATATCCGTACCCCCCGTGGCATACCCCGACTTAAAGACCAGTCCTAACCCATACCCCGTTATTATTCCTCCCATAACAGCTTTAATCAGTAAATCAACCCCACTTAAATCAATATAACCCGTTATAGAGGATGTAATCTTCAAAAAAACTGGATATACTAAAGAACCTACAATCGTCTTATAAGTATTACTTTTCCCTAAAAAAACATAAGAAATAATAATCAAAAAGACATTTACAACTCCAACGAATAAAGACTTATCAATATCTATAAAATTACCTACTACAATAGATAATCCCCCTATCCCTGAAGAAGCTAAGTTATTAGGAACACAAAATAAATTAAAACTAAAAGCTACTATAAATATCCCTATCAAAAAGTTAATCCATTTCTTCATACCACACCATCTATTCTAAAAAGATTGTATCAAAAAACTATAAAAAGTCACCAAAACATACTTATCCATGGTAAACTTATAATAGAAAGGAGTTTATATTTATGAAAGATAAAAAAACTATTATAATAATTATATTACTAATAATATCCCTATCTTTAGGAGGTTATCTTCTCTATGATAAAGCCTTTTCTAATAAATGTAATACTAAAGAAACTATAAGTCCTAAAGATAATGAGAACTCTAATGAAACAAAAGATAATACTAATTCTAATGAAACAACCTCTGGTAATAATACCTCTAATGATACTACTACTTCCCGAAAAGATTATGAGTATGTTGGCTTAGCATTCAATGGTTATAAAGTATATAATTGGCCTACTAGTGAATTTGGTAAAGAAAGTACTGACCCTGATCAAACCACTAATAATATTAGTATTCCTAAAATTCTAATTGACACCCCTGTAACTAAAATAATAAATCAAAAAATCTTAAAGAATTATCAAAGCTATATCGATACAGTAAATACTAATGATCAGGAAGCTGCAATTGCTAGTACTACGGTATCTTATCGTTATGCCATTTATAAAGATATTTTATTTATTATGGTTACTGATAGTTACCTAAATCACCGTGCCGGTGGAGGGGTTCATTTTACCGGTTATTATTATGATATTAAAAACGACGCTGAATTATCTCTTAATGATGTCATCAAAAAACTAAATATTAATGTAACAAGTAAACTAAAGGCAATTAGTGATAAAATCGGTGATACTGCTAAAACAATATGTGGTATCATACCTGGAACGAATGATAGTGGTAAAGATTATTACTATTCTCTAGAAGATACCTGTGGTTCAATGGATGATTATTACGTAAATATTTATGAGTAAGTACTCCCTCTAAAGGAGTCTTTTTTCATCACAAAAAAAGATACTAATCAACAAAATGACCGTATCTAGCTCTCTTAAAGAAGCACTCCTTCTTTAAATTTAAATCCTCTATAATTCTTTTTGGCGTACACTCTTCATACAAACTTTTTGGTACTTTGATATCCCCTAGGTCTGTCGTAATATAAATTGCTAATGGCTTATCAATCCCAATTGCATACGAAAGTTGAACACTACACCAATAATACTTAGGATTATCTCTTAAGACTTGTTTAGCAATTTCTCTCGCTTTATAAGCCCCACTTCTATCTACCTTAGAGGGATCCTTTCCCGAGAAAGCTCCTCCTCCAACACTTCCAAATGATTGATAACTATCAACTACTATTTTTCTTCCCGTTAATCCTGCATCACCTAGAAATCCCCCAATATAAAATCTTCCTGTCGGATTTATTAAATACTTATCAACCTTTATTTTGTATTCACTACATATTTCATCACATATCTTCTTTAGAATTTCATCGGTCTTATCTCTTTCTTCTTCAGTATTTTGATAACATATCGTAAAATCTTTAATTCTAACAAGCTTATTATTCTCATAAACACCCGTAATCTCTGCTTTCCCATCCGCCAAGAAACGTTTATCAGTATGTACTAACCAATCATACTTACGGCTTAACTTTTGTAAAATAACCATCGCCGTTGGTAAATATTCCTTCGTATCACGAGTAGCATAACCAAACATCATCCCGTTATCGCCAGCGCCGCCAACCGCATCATTTGTCCCTAAAGCAATATCTGGACTTTGAATACCTATATTATTAATTATTTCACAATCATAATCATACCCAATATCTTTAAGAACCCCTTTTACTATAGATTCTATATCTAATTTAGCCTTCGTTGTAATTTCCCCTGTTATAAAGATTTTACCCTTTCCGCCAACCGTCTCTATTCCACAACGACTATTCTCATCTTGCTTTAAACATTCATCTAGAATAGCATCACTAATCTGATCACAAACCTTATCTGGATGCCCCCTAAAAACAATTTCATTACTATAATACTTTTCCATTTTCTTACCTCTTTCTTTTCATCATATAAAAAACACCCAAGATAACTAAGTACCTTGAGTATAAGGGTAAGTTATCTTATCGCTCTAGCATTACCACCTAATCTAATAGGTTGGTGTGACTTCTCTGGGCTAGTCCCTCCATCACTCTTTATAAGATGTTACATCCATTTTAATTTATTTTTTTCTTTTTGACAAGTCCCTTTCTTAAATTAAGACACCGTCTGATTGTTAATTAAAGAAATTTTACATTTGTGTACTTTTTCTTTAATATATTTTTAATTATAGAGATAAATTATGTCTTAAAGTCTTTAATTCCCGTATTTATAACCATCTATTTACATAAAATCAACTTTTTTATTATATTAATAGTAACTGTCGTTAAAGAAAAGTTACATTTGTGTAATTTTTCTTTAGTCAGAAGTTGCATAATCTTACAAATAATGATATGATGTCATTAAAGAAAAGTTACATTTATGTACTTTTTCTTTAATGGAGGCTACTATGCAAGAAATAAAAAGAGATTTATACCTTAATAAATTAATAAATCGAAGAGAAAACGGTATGATTAAAATAATAACGGGCATCCGAAGATGCGGTAAATCTTATCTTTTAGACCCAATATATAAAGATTATCTACTTAGTACGGGTGTTAAAGAAAATCATATCATTAAATTAGCTTTGGATAGAGAAGAAAATCGTAAATATCACGATGCTAGTGAACTAAATAAATATATTAAAGCTCAAGTAAAAGATAAGGATATGTACTATATTATTCTAGATGAAATTCAATTAGTTAAAGACTTCGAATATGTTTTAAATAGTTATTTATATGAAAATAATATGGATGTTTACGTAACTGGTAGTAATTCTAAATTTTTATCTTCGGATATTATCACTGAATTTAGAGGTCGGGGAGATGAAATAAAAGTCTTTCCTCTATCATTTAAAGAATTTATGGAAGTATATCCCAAAAATAAATATGATGGCTGGAGTGAATACCTTTTATATGGCGGTATGCCTTTAATCATTTCTAAAAAAAGTGATGAAGAAAAATCCAAATACTTAAAGGATTTATTTACTCAAACTTATATTAAAGATATTGTTGAAAGAAATAACATCCAAAGAGTTGATATTTTAGACTCTATGATTAATATGTTAGCATCTTCTGTTGGTTCCTTAACTAATCCTCAAAAAATGTATAATGCTTTTCTTAGTGCAGGTGAAAAAAAATTATCCAATGTCACTGTCACTACCTATCTTAAAAATATTGAAGATGCTTTTATCGTCAATAAATCTGAAAGATATGATGTTAAAGGTAAAAAATACATTTCTTCACCTCAGAAGTATTACTTTTCTGATATTGGTCTTCGCAACGCAAGATTAAATTTCCGTCAACAAGAAGAAAACCATCTAATGGAAAATATTATTTATAATGAATTAATAGTTCGTGGCTACAACGTAGACGTCGGCGTCGTCGAAGTAAGAACCAGCAAAGAAACTAAACAATTAGAAATAGATTTTGTTTGTAATCTAGGTACTAAAAGATACTATATTCAATCAGCCCTAAATATTGATACCCGAGAAAAAACTCTTCAAGAAGAAAATTCTTTACTAAATGTTGGTGATAATTTCAAAAAAATCATTGTCGTTAAAGACAATGCTAAACCATGGTATACTGAAGAAGGCATCTTAGTTATTAGTATTTATGATTTTCTTTTAGAACCTAATAGTCTTGATTTCTAACCTAAGAGGTAAGTTTAATGCTTACTTCTTTTCTTTAATGTCTATTGCCAATGGGCATAATAAGTAGTATTTTCAGTTACAATCGTATTTTCATCCACCCTCGTTCCTCCTAGAGCCTCAGTATACCAACCTAAAAAAGTATATCCACTTCTTATCGGATTAGGCATATTTCCTAAACTATCATATTCTTTTAAACTAACATTAGAATAATTATCGTATTCACCTTCCTGGAGTTCTATATTTTCTAATTCTAAAACTCTGCTTTCCTTTCCATTCAACCATCCATAGATTGAAAAAGCATAATACCCGGCTTCCACTGGCACAAAAACCCTAGAATACTTTTGCCATTTTGTACTTATCGAAAATGGACTATCATAAATATTTGACTGTTCCGAACCTATAAAAGCCGTAAAATTTTTATTGCCAACAGCATCAAAACGAAGCGTATATTTCTTAGAAACATCTAATTTACTGGACTTTAAATATGCCCAAAAGCCAGAGGAATCATAATTACTAGTCTCATCAACTCCAGACTGAAACTTATAGTGCTTAGTTCCATTACTAGTTGATATCGAATAACTTGTATTTGCACTAGTAATAGAATTTACATTAAAAGACGAAAAATCATAAACATCATAAACTATATTATTCTTCACATAATTATTATCATAAGTAATTGTAATATCTTTTTTACTCTTAAAATACAAATTACACTTAGTCTTTTGGCTTAAATTATTAATACTTAAAGACCAATTAATATTATCCCATGATGCCTTAACATCATTATCACAGACAATCTTATCTATGATATAATTACTTCTTTTACTAGGAATCTCATCACTTCTAGTATTATCTAAATACACTGCTAATAAATCATCTTTAGAATCATAACCAATCCCCATCATTAATCCTAAAAAAGCAATTATTAAAAGTCCCCAAATTTTATCTTTCATCATTATCACATTCTAACAACACTATCTTAACAAAAAAAATTCTATAATTATGCAATGCACTTTATAAGACAATATGCAATCTATATTTGCCTTACTCTTTATATTACAATTATTTAAGAGGTAATATATGCAACCATTTAAAATCTCTCCCAAAGGAGAAACCGAAAATAAAACCATAAGATTTCCTTTAGAACTCATTAATAGAATAGAAAAAGCTCTAGTTGGTCAAAATATATCTTTTAGTCGTTTTGTAATTCTAGCTTGCGAATATGCTCTTCTTAATATGGAAACATCTAATGATATTGATAAACAAAAAAAGAATTAAGATTTCTTCTTTACATATCTTAATTCTTTTTACTTTCTTAGTCTTAAAGTATTATCTTTATTCTCGGAATCAATAACTTTATCTAATAACTTAACATAATTACAATTACTAATATAACCATTATAATAGTAAGTATTAGAGACAACCCCAAGACCAGGAAACTTCTCCAATAACTTTTCTAAGTGTTGTAATCTGACCGTTTAATAT